>Ga0210406_10000475_pt1 | contig 54251 bp, 51 predicted proteins | sample IncBWC30MmetaG_FD_155454 | JGI IMG/M metagenome (GOLD analysis project Ga0210406, IMG submission 155454) | Forest soil microbial communities from Barre Woods Harvard Forest LTER site, Petersham, Massachusetts, United States - Inc-BW-C-30-M | ecosystem: Environmental > Terrestrial > Soil >...
TCCTCGGCAGTCCCCAGGTAGTTCGGCGCAATCATCGGGGGCGCCGCCGGATCGGGAGATCGAGGCCGCACCGTGCCGCGCGAAGTGGGGCGCAGATTGCAGGCGCTGAGTGTGATCGCGGGGAATCGATGCAGGGGATCTCCAAATTTGTCGAGCGACAGGGGTTGCACGTGAAACTCGATATTCGCCCGCGGCAGTTCCGGAGCGGAGCGCATGAAGATGCCGAGTTGCGACGGCGCCATGGTCAAGGGCCCGCGTCGTCGCAGAAGATAATCAACGCCCATCCATGCCCGCCCGATCGTCGAGTGATAAGCCTCGTTGAGCGTGCGCGCGTGGCTTACCTTGTAGATCATGCGCTGCTGCAAATGGTCCTGCAGATTCGCGCCCACGCCGCGTCGCTCCTGAAGGGTCTTGATGCCGAGGGGCGCGAGCCATTCGTGCCTGCCGATTCCCGACAGGCTCAATATCTGCGGCGAGCCGATCGAGCCGGCTGAAAGAATCACTTCGCCGGCTGTACGGACCTCGAATGCCTCATGGTTGCGCCGGAACTGCACACCGCAAGCGCGTCCATTCTCAATGATCAATCGCTCGACCATGACGTCGAGCTCGAGCCGCAAATTGGCGCGCCTCAGTGCCGGCTTTAGAAATCCGCGCGCGGCCGACCAACGGCGTCCGCGTTTCTGATTGACATGGAAATAGGCAACCCCTTCGTTGTCGCCGCAATTGAAGTCGTCGATGGCAGGTAGGCCAAGCTGAACGGCCGCGTCGCGCACCGCATCGAGTACCCGCCAGGAGACGCGCGGCGCCTCGACGCGAAACTCGCCGCCGGTTCCGTGGTATTCACTTTCGCCTAGAAAATGATTTTCCACCTGCTTGAAAAACGGCAAAACATCGCGCCATCCCCATCCCTCGAGTCCGAGGGAACGCCAGCCATCGTAGTCCGCCGCCTGGCCACGCATGCTGATCATCGCGTTGATCGCCGAGGAGCCGCCGATGACCTTGCCGCGCGGATAAGCAAGCGAGCGGCCATTGAGACCCGGCTCGATTTCCGTGCGGAACATCCAGTCGGAGCGTGGATTGCCGATGGTAAAAAGATATCCGGCGGGGATGTGATACCAGATCCAATTGTCCATGCCGCCGGCTTCGAGAAGAAGAACGCGGCGTCTGGGATCGGCGGTGAGGCGGTTGGCCAAAATGCATCCCGCCGTCCCGGCGCCGACAATGACGCAGTCGTAGTCCCCTGCTAAACGCAACATGTGCGCCGTCTATCCATGGGCTGGATACGTGACGTAGCCGTCGGGTCCTTGCGAATACCAGGTTTTCTGATCGTCGGCGTTCAGCGGTAGATCGTTAGCCAACCGATAAGGCAGGTCGGGATTCGCCAGGAATTTTCTGCCGAAGGTGATGGCATCCGCGGCACCGCTGCCGACGGCCGCCTGCCCGCGCGCGAGGTCGTAATCGGAGTTCAGCACCAAGACTCCCCTGAACGCCTTGCGGATCAGCGGCGCCACCGGGGGCCGATCCGATTTACCAAATGTGCCGCCAGGTCCGGGTTCGCGCAGTTCCAGGAATGCGATACCGAGCGCATCCAGAGCCGCCGCAGCCGCCGGAAAGAGTGCCGCTTGATTGCTGTCATCAACGCCTTGCGAGTCGCCGTTGGGCGATAGCCGTACGCCGCATCGTTCCTTGCCGACGGTATCGACCAGCGCTTGGACGACTTCGCGCAGCAGGCGCACGCGATTTTCGATCGGGCCGCCATAGATGTCGTTACGCTTGTTGCTGCCGTCCCTCAAGAATTGATCAATGAGGTAACCGTTCGCGGCGTGCAGCTGAACCCCGTCGAAACCGGCTTCGATGGCATTTCGCCCGGCAGTCACATAGTCCCCGATCAGGCGGGGAATTTCTTCAATCGCCAACGACCGCGCCTCGACGTAAGGCTGTCTGCCGTCGTAGGTGTAGGCCTTGCCGGGCGCCGTGGTCGCGCTTGCGGACACGGGTTGAACGCCATGCAAGGAGGGATGAACGAGGCGGCCCATGTGCCAGAGTTGGGCGAAGATGCGCCCGCCCGAGCCGTGCACGGCATCCGTTACTTTGCGCCAGTGAGCCACGTGCTCGGCGCCCCACAGTCCGCCGGCGTAAGGCCAACCGCTGCCTTCGAGGCTGATGTGAGTGGCCTCCGTGATGATCAGCCCCGCCGAGGCTCGCTGGGAATAGTACGTGGCCATGAGGTCGGTCGGAACATGGTCGCGCGTGCCGCGGCCCCGGGTCAGAGGCGCCATCCAGATGCGGTTGGGGCAGGTGAGGCGGCCAACTTTTATCGGGTCAAACAGTGTGGTCATGAAATACCTGACAAGAAATTGAGAGTTCCAGCGGAATGCTATCAGAGCCTGGCGTGCGGCCGATTGCATGGATCGCGTACAATGTCCGCATCAGTCGATGCTAAAAAGTTCTAACGGGGATTGATATACATGAAACGCAGGATTGTTCTCATCGCCTTTCTGAGCCTGGCGCTGCGCGTCAACGCCGCCGACTCACCCGCTGCCGGCCAGTTCACGGTGGGCCGCTACCTCGACCTGCAGTCGGCCAGCGCGCCGCAAATCTCGCCGGATGGCTCGCAGATTCTCTATACCCGAAGGATGATCGACAAACAGGCGGACAAATACCAGAGCGCGATCTGGAGCGTGAATGCCGACGGCTCGCATCACCGCTTCCTTGCCAAGGGCAGCGGCGAAGTCTGGTCGGCTGACGGCAAGAGCTTTGCCTTCCTCGCGGAGGGTGAGCCCAAAGGCATGCAGATCTTCGCGATGCAGCTGGGGGTTTCAGGACCGCCGAGCCAGCTCACGTGGCTGAGCGAAGAACCCGGCAATTTGCGCTGGTCGCCCGATGGGAAATGGATTGGCTTCACCATGAAGGTGCCCGATACGGAGAAATGGGCGGTCGACCTGCCGCCGGCGCCGGAGGATGCGAAATGGGCGAAGGCGCCGCGCTATACCGAGCGATTGCACACGTTTCGAGACCAAGCCGGATTCACCGAGCGCGCGTGGCGTCATCTTTTCTTGGTGGCCAGCGACGGCGGCACACCGCGGCAGGTCACGAGCGGCAACTGGAGTGTTGGAACCAGCTCATTTGAAGTAGCCACGAGCGTTGAGTGGGAATTCACGCCCGACGGCCGCTCGGCAGTCATCGAAGGCTATAAGGAAGGCGATCCGGACCGCAATGATCGCGAGAGCTACATTTACTCCGTCGATCTCAAGAGCGGCAGCGTCACCCGGCTGACGAAAACCACGGGAAGTTGGGCGCAGCCCGCCGTGTCCCCCGACGGTAAAACCGTGGCCTACGTGGGATACACCAAGACGGATACCAATCACGTCATGGACCTGTGGACCATGTCCGTGGACGGCGGTAATGCAACGCTGCAATCGGAGGGTTTCGATCGCGAACCGAGGGGCCTCAAGTGGGCGCCGGACGGCAGCGCGCTGTACTTTACGGCCGAGGACCGTGGGAGTATCCACCTCTATGCGTGGTCGCGCGGCAAAGGCGTTCGTCAGCTCACCAATGGACCCGAAGTTCTATCGGGCCCGACGATCGGCAAGGATTCAATCGCCGCCGTCCGCTCGTCGTTTCGCGCGCCCGGCGATGTGGTGTTGTTGAATGCGCGGCGGCCCGAGAGTGTGCATCAGCTTACGCATCTGAATGACGAACTGCTCAGGGAAGTCGCGCTCGCCGATGCCGAGGAGATTTGGTATGACTCCAGCGGCGGCGCGAAAATTCAAGGCTGGATCGTCAAGCCGCCGAACTTCGATCGCGCGCGCCGTTATCCGCTATTGCTCGAGATCCACGGCGGCCCGCAAGCGATGTATAACGTGCAATTCAGCCCGCAGTTCCAGAACTTCGCCGCCAACGGCTACGTCGTGCTCTATGTCAATCCGCGAGGATCGACGGGCTATGGATCGGCATTTGGCGATGCCATTTTGAAACACTACCCGGGGCCGGACTACGATGATCTGATGGCCGGCGTCGATGCAGTGCTCAAGCAAGGCATGATTGATGAGTCCCGAATGTACGTATCCGGCTGTAGCGGCGGCGGCGTCTTATCGAGCTGGGTGATTTCGCACACAAATCGTTTTGCGGCCGCGGCCGTTCGCTGCCCGGTGATCGACTGGATCAGCATGGCGGGAGAAACCGACATACCGTTCTTCACCTATCGATTCTTCAAGAAACCATTTTGGGAAGACCCGACCGACTGGCTGGAGCAATCGTCCTTGATGCATGTGGGCAACGTGAAGACCCCGACACTCATCATGACCGGGGAGCTTGACCGGCGCACACCCATTCCGCAGAGCGAGGAATTCTACCAGGCGCTCAAATATCGCGGGGTTCCCGCGGCCTTGCTGCGCTTCGATCAGGAATATCACGGCACCGGCTCCAAGCCCTCGAATTGGATGCGCACGCAGCTGTACATGATGAGCTGGTTCCAGCGTTACAGCGGTACTCCGCCGCTGCCGGCGCCGCATTAGGCGCCTGATTTCTTTAATTTTGCACCGTAAGGTTGACGCAGCAATGGACATCAACTCCCTGAGCAGGCGCGAGATGCTTAAGTTGGGCCTGCTGGCAGCCGTGCCCTTGGATCTTCTTGCCGAAGCGAGCCGCGCGGCGCCGGCCGGCGAATCGACTGCGATGCGCACATTGGACCGTTTCATCGCAGGCTACTGCGCGGCCATGAATGCGCCCGGATTGACCCTCGGACTCGCGAATGCGGAGGGAACCGTCCGCGTGGCCTCGTACGGCTATGTTGACCTGGCCGCCAAAGTACCGGTTTCCACGTCGCATCTTTTCGAGATCGGTTCGATCACGAAATCGTTCGTGGGCCTGACCATTCTGCAATTGCACGAAGAACACAAAGTCGATTTGCAGGCGCCGATCCGCACCTACCTTCCGTGGCTGTCCATGGAAACCAACTTTGGCGAGATTCTCGTGCATCATTTGCTGACGCATTCGAGCGGGATGCCGGATGATGCCCCGTTGATTCCCCTCTCGCCCGAGCGGCGGCCGCGGCAGGCGTTGAAACCGGGTTCCGAATTCCACTACAGCAATTGGGGCTACGATGTTCTGGGACGCTTGATCGAAGCGGTCGACGGCCGTCCATGGCATGCCGCCGTCGCCGCGCGCATTCTGAAGCCGGTCGGCATGAACGATACCGCGCCCACCATCACCAGCGCGTCGCGTCCGCGCATCGCGCAGAGCTACATGCCCTTGCGGGACGATCGGCCCTATCCGCGGCATGGCGCTCTTGTGCCCGCCGGTAATCTGGCGGTGGAATTTGCCGCCGGGTCGATCGCCTCGACGCCCAAGGACATGTCGCTGTACATGCAAATGCTGCTGAATCACGGCGCGATACCCGGCGGCCGCGTCATTTCCGAAGAGAGCTTCAAGTTGTTCTCGACGGCCCACATACCGGCGCCGCCGTTCGGTCCGATGGCCGGCTACGGTTATGGAATCGCGGTCGATCAGCTCGATGGGCATGTCCGGCTCAGGCACACCGGCGGCATGGTGTCGTTCATGTCCGCGATTCATATGGACTTGGACGCCAAGATAGGCGCGTTTGCGTCCATCAACGCGCAACTGGGCTACCGACCCAATCCTGTCGCACAGCTGGCGGTGCAGCTGCTGCGTGCCGAGAAAGAACACGGCAGGGCGCCGGTGATACCGGCGTTTGATGCCGCGGCAAAAGTCGAGTCTGCGGAGCTCTACAACGCCGTTTACACGTCCGGCTCCGGCCGGCATTTGGAGATCAAGAACGCGGGCGACCGCCTCAATCTCGTCGTTGACGGTCGCACGATTCCCCTGCAGCAATCGGAAGGCGGCAACTTCATCGCGGATCAGGCCGGCTTTGATCTGTTTCCAATTACCTTTGAACGCGCCCAGGCGGCAGCGGATGCCGCAAACGACAAGTCAAACGCGCCCATCACCGCAATGTCGTACGGGCCGGATTGGTATGCGCGGGCGGGATACAAAGGCGAGGCGGCGCTCGAGCCATCGGCGGCCCTGGCCAAATATGTTGGAGAATATTACTCCGAGAATCCGTGGTACGGCACGGTTCGGGTGGTGCAGCGTCAGCGCCAGCTGTGGATGGGCGGCACGGATCCGCTGATCCCGATCGGCGATCACTTGTTCAGGATCGGCGCGGAAGCAACCAGCCCGGGCGTTGCCGAATTTTCGGCGCTGATTGGCGAAAAACTCAGTTTTCTTTGGATCGACGGCGTTCAATTTCGAAGAATTGAGGAGGCGGCGGCGTAAGTCGATACCACCCGCTGCTCGAGCAACCCCGGCGACTCAGTAAGACCGCCATACTATCCCCCGTCTCGGTGGATAACTCGGTGCACAACCGGTTCCTTGTCACCGAAACGTCACCGTCATTCAGCGAGTTGCGCTGGAGTGCTGCTTTTTTGATCACTTCTTCGCTGACGCGCTTCACATCACCGGCGGGGGTTGCCAGCGGCCTCGAAGCGCATCTTCGCTTGGCCAGTACAGGCGCAGGGAAAGATTGAATTTGCCGCTGGGCGCCGGCAACCAATTGCCGTCGCGATCTTCCCCGGGCGCATCGTGTTGTATGAAAAGATCCAGGGAACCATCGCTGTTGAATTTCAACGCGTCGCGATCTCCAATGGCAAAGCGGTGAATCGCGTTGGCAACGAAATATCCGTCCTCGCCGTACAGCGTGAGCGACCAGAATGCGCGCACCGGCGGCAATTGACCGGTCGGGAAATGCAGCGTGTAACCATGCTCGCCGGCGAGTTGTTCGGCGCCCTGACAGCAGGAGAAATAGATGGCCTCCTGCGGCGGCAGTGCACCGAGTCCGAGCCGCGCAACCGCGGCTCGCGCGTCATAGCGGATGCCGTATCGCCCGGTCGCCCCGCTGAAGCCCGATGACCAGCCGTTGATCTTCTCACCGGCGCCGGCTTGCGCTCCCAGCGCGGCTAATTTGTCGGCCGCCATTTTCGCGCCCTGCTCGAAGGCCTGCCGGCCTTCCACGCCCAACGATTCCGGATCGAATGCTTTGCCAGGCACGATCCCGACTCGCGCCAGCTGTCTCATCAGCGGTGCATCCTGCGGATGCGGTGGATCGGCTACGAGGAGCTTCTCCACGGTTTGAAAATATTCGCGCACGCTCATTCGCTGCACTTGAATCGGAGGCGGCTCGTCCCGATTGGCCTTGGGCGATGCCGGCGCCTGCGGCGGCAGGGCCGGTGAGCCGCTGGGATACCGGCTTAGCGGCATGAGGATGTAGCCGCTCTGGATGGCGTGAACCGCACCATAGTCGGCGACGCCGTTGACTTGCGTGCGGCCGAGCAGCCACACGGTGTTTGTCGGCGCGTCAATACGTTCCACATGGGGCGGCAGGGTGCCTTTCCAATTCGGCGCGGCAATTCCAAACCAGTGCTCGCCCGTGCCTCTCGTGCGTTTACCGGGCATATCGAACGTCTCGGTCCACGCGTCCAACAACTGCATGACGTAGTAGCGATCGTGCGTATCGGGGACATGCAGCAGAATCGGTTCGCGCGACAGATCGAGCCAGGCTGTCGAATAGAGTGTGTCGGCGTTCGGCCGAATGACGATGCGGCTATGCTCATCGGGAAATGTTTGCGCGTGTACAAACTGATTGGCGCCGGGGAGTCCAGCCCGGGCTCGGCGCTCCGAATCCGTGCGCCGAGTCAAATCCATCAGCACCAAGGGATACGCAAAGGTGTAGGCGCTCGCGGCAATTTCACGAACTTCGGCCGCGGTCGGCCGGGTTGCGGAGGCCGGCGCAACGCCGGGCGCCATCCCGGCGGCCGCAATCGCCATCGTCAAGTATGCCCAAGCATTCATTGTCAATCCTCATGCGGCGCCGCGGATGCGCATATCATTCTGACAGCGAACCCGTGCCGGGATCCAGCGCAGCAGTTGAACGCGGAGCAGTTGCCACACCTGCGCTCGGTACTTAAGATCGGGTCCGATGAAACTACTGCGCTATGGCTCGCCGAATCACGAAAGGCCCGGTCTCTTGGACGATGGGGGGGTACTTCGCGATCTCTCGGCGCACATCGACGACATTTCGCCGCAGACGGTGGCACCCAAGAGTCTGGCGCGCCTCGCTGCCTTGAATAGCAGAGAATTGCCGGCGGTGGGCGGCACTCCGCGGCTCGGCGTACCCGTGAATGGAATCGGAAAGTTCATCGCGATCGGTTTGAATTACGCGGATCATGCCAAGGAAGCGAATTTGCCGATCCCGGCGGAACCCCCCATGTTCACCAAGGCCATCAGCTGCTTGAGCGGTCCCAATGACGATGTGATGTTGCCTAAAGACTCTCTCAAAGGCGATTGGGAGGTCGAATTGGGAGTTATTTTCGGCCGCACAGCCCGGTATGTGCCCGAGGAAGAGGCGCTTGATTGCGTCGCGGGATACGTGCTCGCCAACGACGTTTCCGAGCGCGCGTTTCAAATGGAACGAGGCACGCAATGGGACAAAGGCAAGGGTTGCGACACATTCGGACCGGTGGGTCCGTGGCTGGTAACGGCGGATGAGGTCGGCGATCCGCAAAATCTCGAGATGTTCCTGGACGTCAATGGCCGACGCATGCAAACGGGAAACACCGGGCGAATGATCTTCCCCGTGCGGCAATTGATCGCCTACGTGAGCCGGTTCATCACGCTGTATCCGGGCGATTTATTGATTACGGGGACGCCGCCCGGCGTTGGTTTGGGCCGCAAGCCAGATCCCGTTTTTCTCAAACCGGGCGATGAGATGCGTCTCGGAATAGAAAAGCTCGGCGAGCAACGACAGAAGGTGATTCCCTGGCGCCGCCTGGGCGAGGATGCCGCACAACGGTAGAAATGGGGCAATGAAAGGAGGCAGGAACGCATGTTTATTCGCGAGTGGCGCGGCAGGGCAAAACAAACCGAGGCGGTACGGTATCCGGAATATTTTCGCAAGGAAGTCGTCAGCCAGTTGCGCCGAGCGCCGGGATTCCAAGGCGGATACTTGAGTAGGCGCGATGTCGGCGATCAAGTGGAGTTTTTGGTCCTCACGCGTTGGAAATCGATGGACGCAATTCGAGAATTTACGGGGACCGTCGCGGAACACGCAGTTATTGACCCCAGCGCGATGGCCACGCTCGTGGCTTACGACCACTCGGTTCGGCACTATGAGGTGTTGGAAGACTTGTGACGAGTGCTTGTCACTACGGGGGAATTTGACCGCAAGGCACGGAGTTCTTGGGTGCAGGCGCGTTGCTATCCTGAATTCTCCTGAAATGACGTGGAGATCGCATGGCGACTCGTAAAGATGCGGACGATTTGCGCTGGGATGCCGTCATCGCCAAGGACAAGGGCGCGGACGGTCAATTTTATTTCTCCGTTCGAACCACCGGCATATATTGCCGGCCGTCGTGCCCGGCACGCCGGGCGCTGCGGGAAAATGTTGCTTTTCATTCATCCTGTGAGGCAGCCGAGGCGGCCGGTTTCCGCGCCTGCAAGCGCTGCCGGCCTCGCGAGGCATCGCAATCCGAGCGCCATGCCGCCATGGTCGCGAGCGCCTGCGCCTTGATCGAGAGGTCGGAGGATCCGCCGCGGCTCGCAGCGCTTGCCGCAGCCTCCGGTCTCAGTCCATTTCACTTTCATCGGATCTTCAAAGCGGCGACCGGCGTCACCCCGAAAGCCTATGCCGATGCGCATCGGGCAGACCGGGTTCGCAAGGCCTTGCCCTCGGCGACGACGATTACCGGGGCGATCTATGACGCCGGGTTCAACTCGAACGGCCGCTTTTATGCTGCGTCCGCGCAGGTACTGGGGATGACGCCGGGACGCTACCGAGCGGGCGGCGATCTGACTCAGATTCGATTTGCGATCGGTGAATGCTCACTGGGGTCGATCTTGGTGGCCGCTACCGGGAAGGGTGTATGTGCCATTCTGCTGGGCCGCGATCCCGATGCGCTCGTGCGCCAGCTGCAGGACCGTTTCACGAAGGCGGAACTCATCGGCGGCGATGCGGCATTCGAACAGCTGGTTGCGAAAGTGATTGGTTTCGTCGAGCAGCCACGCCTCGGACTTGACCTGCCGCTCGACGTGCAAGGTACGGCATTTCAACAGAGGGTGTGGCGAGCGCTGCGCGACATCGGCGCGGGCACCACGGCCAGTTATGGAGATATCGCCGCGCGCATCGGCCAACCTAAGTCGACGCGCGCCGTGGCGCTTGCCTGCGCCGCCAACATGATCGCTGTCGCGATTCCCTGCCACCGGGTCATACGCATCGATGGTCAGCTTTCCGGTTACCGATGGGGTGTGCAACGCAAACGCGCGTTGCTGGCACGCGAGAGGCCGTCATGATCGAGCTGAGCGGCGTGCGCGAAAAGCGACACTGTGCCGGCGCCACATGGACGCGGGCACAGTGTTTAGGCCAATACTACTAAATCCAGCCCAAAGTACTAACGGTTCTGCGCCACCAGTTTCGAGACCTGCGACCACTGTTCAGTTGCGCGGGCAATGTTGCCGGCAACATCCTTCTTCCAGTTCTTTCGCGATTCAAGATCGCTGAACAGGTAGAGCTTGCCATCAACGATCGCAAACACACGTGGGTGGGAGCCAACCTTGCGGCCCTGCGACACGCCGTACGCGTCGAAACCGTCATACTGCGGCGCGTACTTTTCCGGATTACTCTCAAACGCGTGCAAATGCGTCGGCGTTATGAAGTAGAACTTTGAGCCCTTGTAGTCGTAGCTCAGTTCCTTGACCCCCAAGATCGGGTCCGGAGAGGGCGCAAAGTAGGAAAGCGCGTCGTAGCTGTTCAGCGCAACGCCTTTTTCCTCAAAAAAATCGCCGGCGAATACTTGCGCAGCGGATAGCGTCAAGACGGCGGCGGAAGCAAAACGAACGATTGATCGGTAGTTCACGGTAGTCTCCAAAGTTCACACAACTAAGTCATTGACTGCAATGACGGCAAAGGGAATCAGAGCGAGGATCATCGAGAGAAAAAAGGCACTGACATTGACCAGGATTTTCATGGATATCTCCCTGCGCTGGACCATGGAGGCACTGTAAGGCGCCGCCAGGGGTCCTGTTTGGACGTGCGCCAAACCGCGCGATCCGCGGCGCGAGCGGTAGGGGTAGGTCGCGAACGGTAGGCGGCAAGCCGGCAGGCGTTCGGCGCGTGCTAGAATTTGGACGCCGGGGTAGCGCTAAGGCATTCAAAACTAGAGAAAAACGGCAAGGCGACCGGAACGAACACTGGCAGGAGCGCCCATGATTTTCGAGTCCATTTCCAGCGGGGGTTGCCGCTCGTACTTGGTGGGCTGCGAGGAGACCTGCGCGGCCGCGCTGATTGATCCGGAACTGAGCCAGATTGACCGCTACAACGCACTGGCAGCCCGGCATGGGCTGCGATTCCGCTACCTCATCGACACGCACACCCACGCAGACCACTTCTCCGCGACCCGGCAGCTCGCCAATCAGCTAAACGTGCCCGTGGTCATGCACCGCGCGAGCCCCGCGCCATTCATCGATCTGCGCCTGGAGGGCGGTGATCTGTTGGTGATTGGGCGCCTGCGCTTGCAATCGTTGTATACCCCCGGTCATACCAACGATTCGATGTGCCTGTGCCTCGAAGACCGCGTCTTTACCGGCGATACGCTGCTGATCGGAGCGACCGGGCGCACGGACTTGCCGAGCGGCGATGCCGGCGCATTGCATGAGAGCCTGTTCCAGGGCGTGCTCAAGCTCGATCCGGCTCTGAAGATTTTTCCTGCGCACGAATACAAAGGCCGCAGCCACTCCACCATCGGTGAGGAACTCGCTGACAATCCGCGCTTGCAAAAGCGGGAGCGCGGCGCGTTCATCGATATGATGCAGAGCCTGAATCTCACGATGCCTACGCACGTGACCGAAGCGCTGCGAACCAACATGAGCGGCGGAAAGACCGTTGCGCAGATGCTCGCCGATGCCGCGGCGTCCGTTCCGTTCATGTCGATGGCACAACTGAAGGCGAACATCGAATGTCCCCGCGACGACTTGATCGTGCTGGATGTGCGCGAGCGCGATGCCTACGAAAGCGGGCACGTGCCCGGCGCGCATCACCTGCCGCGTGGACAGTTGGAGCTTCGGGTGAACGAGGAACTCACCGATCCCACTCGACGGATTTTGGTTTGCTGTGAGTTTGGGCGCATCTCCACTCTGGCAACCGCGACGCTTCGCAGCATGGGATTCTTAGGAGCAGTCGCCTTGGATGGCGGCATCAAGGCTTGGCGTGAGGCCGGGTATCCGCTGAGTACGGGCAAAGACCGGTAGATTACTTGAGTTCTACCCAGGTCGGCGCGTGATCGCTGGCTTTTTCCCAGCCGCGCACCTCTCGGTACACCCCCGCGTCGACCAGACGGCTTGCAACCGATGGGCTCAGGAGCAAATGATCGATTCGCAGCCCGGCATCCCGTCCGTAGGCGTTGCGGAAAAAGTCCCAAAAGGTGTAAATCTGCCGCCCGGGATGCATCTTGCGCACCGCATCCACCCAGCCGTGCTTGAGCAAGTGGGCGAATGCCTCGCGAACCTCTGTTCTGAACAGCGCATCATCCACCCAGCGTTCGGGCTTATACACGTCGGCTTCGGTCGGAATCACGTTAAAGTCGCCGGCGAGCACGACCGGCGCTCCAGAGAGAAGCAACTCAGCGGCATGCGCCAGGAGCCGATTGAGCCAACGCAGCTTGTATTCGAATTTGGGGCCCGGCGCCGGATTGCCGTTGGGCAAATAAAGGCATCCGACCACGACACCGGCGACGGTGGCCTCAATGTACCGGCTATGTTCGTCATCAGGGTCGCCGGGAAGAACTCGCCTGATCTCTTGGGGATCGGAATTCTTGGCGAGGATGGCGACCCCATTCCAGCTTTTCTGGCCATGCCAAATGACGCCATAGCCGGCGTCGCGAATGGCCGCTTCGGGGAATTTATCCTGCGGCGCCTTCAATTCCTGCAGGCAAACTACATCGGGCGCGGACTCCGCCAGCCAGCGCAACAAATTGGCCAAGCGCGCGTTGATGCTGTTGACATTGTAGGTGACGATTCGCATCACCGATTATGGTTGGTTGTTCGCTCCCTTTGCAAAGGCGCACCGCCGCTGCGACAGCGGGTGTCGCTGACCGGAGACCGGCGGGCGCAATTGTAGGAAAAATCTTACTCGGCCGAGACATTTTTGCTGCAAAAAAGGGGAATCAGGTGGTCGATTGCCAATGTGGCCTAGTCCAAACCCCGAACGACTGAGGTGATAAAAAATCCGTACGGCGGATGACGGTTTTTATGAAACAGTGTCGCTCTTCTGTACAAAGCCGCGGGGTGTACGGACACCCGATTTTCTTGGCAGTGACAAGGGAGAACTGTCTCCGATGACAAATCAAGTGCACGAAACTATGCACGTTTCACTGCGTCGCACAGGGGAACGCTCGGCGGTGGAAGTTCGGTTGCTCAAGACGCTCGAGTCCGGAACGGCCTATAAGATCACCGATCTTGCCTCGCAACTGCGGATGAGCACGTCCCATCTGCAGCGCTTGTTCAAACGTGAAACCGGTGTCCGCATAGGCGAATGGTTGATCACGATGCGGCTGCAAAAAGCTGCGTACCTGCTTGCAAATAGTTACCTCAGCGTCAAAGAGATCGCGCGCGCGGCCGGTTACGAACACATGTCGAGCTTCATCCGCGCGTTCGAACGCGTGTACGTCGTTTCTCCCACGCGCTACCGTGAGGTCGCCGACGAACGCCGCGAAAGCAACGGCGGCGCTGCGTGATCGAAATCAAAATTGCGCAAAGCAGGAATTGCTAATCACTGACGCAAATTGCTAATCATTAGTCCGATTAGCTAACCATTTGCGGGTGCTTTTTCGTTTTTGATGCGCTAGCGTCGCAACCGAAATTCTTTTTGAGGTGGCGGAGCGCGCAATCGCGGTCGCTCCAACCGCCCAAACAGCGCGGGAAGGCAACAAGAGCGAATCCGGCAATACCATTTCGAGAAGGGAGTACGAATCCATGTACTACAATGTCTTCGGCGAGAAGGTCTCCAAGCGACGCTTCAAGCAAATGTGTGCCGCGGCCAAGAACCGGCGCGAATTGATCGCCGCCGGCGCAACGAGCCGGCGCGAACTGTTCAAGATGGGATTGCTGACCGCGGGAGGACTCCTGATCGCCAAACATGGGCTGAGTTCCCGCGCCATTGCGCAGTCCGTCACGACCAACAATCCCCCGAGCAGCGGGGGCGCGAATCTAAGCCCCGGTACGAATCAAAACTGCGTTCCCGGAAATCAACTCGCGAGTCCGCCCACCCGGCCGTTTGTCGTGCCGCTCACCGTCACGCCGGTTGCGCGCCCGGTCCAAGCGCTGACTCCCGCGCCGACTCTGAACCCCAATCTTCGCGCCGGGGAGGTCCGCGCCGCGGCGTTCCAGGCGCCGATCATCGATCCGAATCGATTCCCGGTGGTGCCGAAAACACTCTATCAGTTCCACCAGAGACAATTCACCACCAGTCAACATCCGGATCTGCCCCAGCAGACTATTTGGGGGTTCGATGATGGCTCGGGGCCGCGCAGCCCCGGACCCACGTATCAGGCGTTCTATGGCAAGCCGCAGATCACGCGAAACATCAACTCGCTGCCCTCGATTACCGAAGTGAACAATACCGGCTTCGGCATGGCCTCGGTGAGCACGCATCTTCACAACGCACACAATCCTTCGGAGAGCGATGGCAATCCGTGCGATTTCTATACCTCCGGACGTTTCTGCGATCAGTATTACCCCAACGTGTTGGCCGGATTCAACTCGACCAACACGCCCAACGGCGACATCAACGAGGCCTTGAGTACGCTGTGGTATCACGATCACCGCGTGGATTTCACTTCACAGAATACCTACAAGGGACTGGTCGGGTTCTATTGCCTGTTCAATCAATTCGACACGGGCAATGAGGAGACCGGGTTCCGTCTGCCCAGCTTTCCGCAGTTCGATATTCCACTGCTGTTTTCCGACAAGGTCTACGATCCCAACACCGGCGACTTGGTCTTCGATCTATTCAACCTCGACGGCATCCTGGGCGATAAGTTCCTGGTGAATGGCACGATCCAGCCTTTCTTTCAAGTCTCTCCCCGGCGCTACCGATTCCGTCTGCTCGATGTCGGTCCATCGCGCTTCTACGAGTTCTTCCTCACCGGAGGGGTGGCCGCGGGGACCCCGACGACCCTGCCGTTCTACCTGATCGCGACCGATGGGAACCTGATACCGGCGCCCGTGCAAGTAACCAGCGTGCGCATCGGTCCGGCGGAGCGCGTCGAAGTCATCATCGATTTCAGCAAATTCGCGGGCCAAACGTTGTACTTGGAGAATCGCCTCAACCAGATCAACGGTCAGGGGCCGGCTGCCGTCGATAGCCAGGTCGCTCCCCAAGATAGCGCGACCACGGAATGCAGCCGTGTGCTCAACAACAACCAACCGGCGATAAAACCGGCCGGCGGAGGCGACCTGGTTCTACAGTTCCGCGTGACCGGCCCGCAGGTTGCCGACAACAGCGTGAATCCGGCCACCAATCCGAGCTTCTATCAACTGCCCAGCACCGCCGCAGCGCCGAGAATCGTGCGCACGTTCAAGTTCGATCGCTTGAACGGCCAGTGGTCGATCAATGGACAGTTCATGGACTGCAATACCTTTCGCTTCGCGGTGCAGCAGAACAGCGTAGAGCAATGGCTCCTCACCAACCTGACGGGCGATTGGACGCATCCTGTGCATATCCATCTCGAGGAGCATCAGATCCTGACGCGAAACCGCGTGGCGCCGACCGTTCCCGCGGATATCGGACGCAAGGATGTGACCCAATTGCATCCCAACGAGCGGGTACAGCTGTTCTTCAGATTCCGCGATTGGACTGGAAAATACCCCATGCACTGCCACAACGTGGTGCACGAGGACCACGCCATGATGGCGCTGTGGCATGTGGTCGCCGAGGGCGACAATGTCAACGTGCCATAGGGAGATCGAGTCATGAACGCACTATCAAGAAGGGACATGTTGGGCATGCTGGGAATGGCTCCCCTCGCGGGGGGCGTCACCCAATCCTTTGCCGCCGACTCGCTTGCGCCCGTGCCGGCCGCTACGCATGCGCGCACGCTGTCGGCCAAGGCCCGACAACGTATCCAGGAGCAACACTTACCCAATATCCCGTTGATCACGCATGAGGGCAGGCAGGTGCTCTTCTACGATGACCTCGTCAAGAACAAGAAGGTCAGCATGAATTTCTTCTATACGAATTGCGATGAGATTTGTCCGCTGGTCATGGCCAATCTGGCCAAGGTCCAGCGACTGCTCGGCAATCATGTGGGCCGCGACTTCCAAATGTACTCATTCACCCTGAAGCCCGACGAGGATACCGTCGAGGACATTCGGAACCATCGAAGCGCACTGGGCGCCAAGCCGGGTTGGACTTTTCTCACGGGTAAACCTCAGGATTTGGAGACGCTTCGCGCGGCCATTGGCTTCAAATACCCGGATCCCGCCATCGACAAGGACAAGACGCAGCACATCGGCAACATCCGTTACGGAAACGAGCCGCTGATGCTCTGGTCGGCCTGCCCGGGAATGGCAAATGCAGAGTGGATCGCTGAAACGCTCAGATGGATGATTCAGCCGCAGACCGACAGGGTGCAAAGGTCCTGAAGCCTTGCCGGCATTTACAGGGTAAATGGGAGGAATCAAGTCATGAAACGCGCCGACATTTCACGGGTTGTTTTTGCCGTTATGGGAATGGCGGGCCTGGGGTTCTTGGCCGCGCCGAATCTCGCGGCCGCTCAAGCCGCACCAACGACCCCCACGGGTGCCGCGGCGTTCAATCCGCCGCCGTGCGACTACAACGACACGTTCTATAACGACAACGGTCTGGATCCGAACCAGGTCTTCGGCCGCTTCGGCACTGCCCGTATGACGGGACCGCCGGCGAGCGGCAAGCAAGTCAACTGGGTGGCGGACAGCACGTGCAGCCAGCGCGATCCGGACCGGCGAAATTTCCGCATCCTGGCGACGACCGGCGGGTTTCCCGATGATGGAACGGGAACGCCGACCGAATTCATCTCGCTGCTTGGTTTTGTGACCACGCCGAACGCATTTGAGACCACCTATTCGCGCACCGTGGGCGCCATCAACGGTGGCTTGGATGGAGACCAGCAAAATCCCGGCGAAACCATCTCAATTGTCGCCAGCGCAAACCCGCGCGGGATTACGATGCAGAACCTGGTCAGTAACTTCGAAGCCTACCCGGCGGTGAAACAGCGACTGGCCAACGGCCAGATTGCGCTCAATCCCTGTCAGGCGGACATGGTTAGCCCCCTGGCACCCGCTCAACCCTGCTTCGATATCGGCAACCCTAATGCCGTGGCAACACCGAATCTGCGGCAAGACTGGCGGTTTGCGACCAATCGCAACGCCATGGACGGCAGCGACAACAACTGCATCAACAATGATCCCACTGTGTGTGCGAGCCAGAGCGACAGCCCGTTCGGCTACTTCTGCGACGATCTGCTGGGCATGTGGATCAATACTTTCTTTTGGTACACGGTGGACCCGGCGAATCCCGGCACGACCTGTGGTCCGATCCTGACGGCCCTGGGCAAGAAGAACGGTCTTACCACGGACGGAACACCCATCGTCAAGACCGCTGACGAATTGAACAACCAACTCGAAGCGAACGGATGTGGGGCGGAAGCGAAGATGGCATTCGATGGTTCCGACAAGGGACCGATCTGGGATGTGTGCCCCGCCATTCCGGATCCGCGCGCCGGCGCCATTGCGAAAGATGCGTTCCTCGACCAGGTGCACAACAGCAACGGCGTTCCGCAGAACCTCGGATTAACGCTCAATTTCCTGAGCCTGCAGATCTTCGGAGTGTTTTTCAACGAGTTACCTCCGCCACAGCAGAGCCAAATTAGTTCGGCGAGTACCACGGCAGCCAACTAACCTCGCGCTGAAACGGCTCACAACCCCTGGGCGGCGCCACATGCGCTGCCCGGGAATTTTTTTAAGTCCTACACCTGAATTTTGAGTCCTGCACCTGAATGCCAAACCGAGCAGCAAGAAAGATCTCTCGCCGGGATTTCAACAAGCTTGCGGCGGGCGCCGCGGCCGTTGGGCCTTTCGTCCTTTTTTCCGGGCGCGCTCTTGCCAGCCAAAAGAAACTCAAAATCGCGAAGTGGTCGCATTTTGTGCCGCAGTTCGATCAGTCGTTCGAGAATATGGCGATGGAATGGGGCCGGAAGAACGACACCAAGGTCACCGTGGAGGAAATCCCGCCGGAAAAAATCAGTGCGGCAGCAACGGCCGAGACCAAGGCCGGCAGAGGACACGATGTATTCATATTCCCTTGGCCGCCCGCGCAGTTCTACCAACACTCGATCGATCATGCGGAGATCTATCGGCAAGTCGCCTCAAAGTACGGCGCGATTCAGCAACTCGCGCATCGGTCTACCTACAATCCCAAGAGCAAGACATACTTCGCCTTTGCGGATTTTTGGGTACCGTCTCCGCTTCACTTCCGCCAGGACTATTGGGCGAAGGTGGACATGCCGTACGGTCCGGGGCACTACGGCAGCCTATACACCGGTAGCAAACACCTGCAGTCAGAGTTCGGCATCCCCTGTGGCCTGGCATTTACGCCGACGCTCGAAGGCAATATCACGTTGCATACCCTGCTCTATGCGTTTCGCGCCTGGATACTCGACGGTAGCGGCGAGGTAATGTTCAACAAGAGTGTTTTCGCGGTCGGTGCGCTGCAGTATCTACAAAAATTATATCGGGAATCCGGGACGCCCGAGCAGCTCCGCTGGGAACCAGGCGGCAACGTCCAGTCCATGCTGGCGGGCAAAACTTCTTGCACAACGAATGCCATCAACCTCTTGCGTGCAGCTGAAAAGCAAGACCCTGCGTTGGCAAGCAAGATCTGGCTGCAGCCGCCGCTGCTCGGCACCAATGGTGTGGGGGTAACCGCGCTGCCACAGGTTACAAATTGTTCGGTCGTTTGGAAATTCGCCCAGAACCAGGAAGGCGCCAAACAATTCGTGGCCGAGCTGATTGACAGCTCTCGGTCGGGCTACGCTTCGAGCTTGGGCGTCAATTTTCCGATCTACCCGAAAACCGTTCCCGACCTGATGGTGCGGCTCTCCAAGGACCCGAAGGCTGACCCTGGTTTCAAGTACACCTTGCTCAAGGATGCATTGCATTGGACCCCGAATCTGGGCGCGCCGGGGTTTGCGACGCCGGCTTACATGGAAGTGTTCAATAGCTTTCTGATTCCTAAGATGGTGCAAAGCGTTCTGAGGGGCGAGAGCAGTCCGGAAAATGCGGCCGCGGGCGCGGCCGCGGACATTCAACAAATCGCCGACAAGTGGAAACAAATCAGTTGAAGCGCCGCAAGCTGGCTGGTTCGTTCATCGCGATGGTGCTGAGTGCGGCTTCCGCCCTGTCCTTACCTGCGCTTCCCCGCAGCTCGCCCGAATTTCGCATCGACCAGCCGGGCGGCAAAACGATCTTGCTCTCGAGCCTAAAGGGCAAGGTGGTGGTGCTCGAGTTTTTATTTGTCAAATCGCAGCATTGCATGCGAGTCGCACGAACATTGAACCAACTGCAGCAGGAGTTGGGACCGAGCGGCATGCAGGCGCTGGGCATTGCCTTCGACGCGCCCAATGCCGCAACCACGGGCGGCGAATATCTGGACGCGATGGCGGCTGCCCTGAATCTCAGCTACCCGGTAGGGCTTGCGCAGACAGCCAGCGTGGATGCCTATCTGGGACGCAACGGCAACGAAATGCTGAGCATTCCCCAACTGATTGTCATCGATCGCGCCGGCATGATCCGCGCCGCGACCGGAGGACAGAACAATCCCAGCTTGGAAGATGCCAATGCGCTGCGAGCCTTGCTGAGCGGATTGCTCAAGGAGTCCGCCGCTCACTGAACCAAATTCAGCCAATTCCCCGCAAATGGCTGCCGATGTAAGGACTATCCTACGCACGGCGCCAATTTGCACGACGGCCCAATCCAACGAAGTTCGGTGTAGATTGGAGCGATGAGGATGCACTACGGGGAGATGGCAGTGCTCGCCAACAAAAAACAGCGCAAGAATGCGCCGCTCGACGCTGATCTGCAGGCAAGCGATGAGTTGCTGCGGGCGATAACGGAAGCGAGTTCCGAGTGCATCAAGGTGGTCGCCAGAGATGGCCGCTTATTGCAGATGAACCCGGCCGGCCTCGCCATGATCGACGCCGATTCCTGGCAGAGCGTTGCGAAGGCAAGTGCATTCGACTTGATTGCGCCCGAATTCAGGAGCAGTTGGATCGCCAATCATCAGCGCGTCTGTGATGGAGAGAGCCTCGTCTGGGAATTTGACATGGTGGGATTGAAGGGCACGCGTCGACGCATGCAAACGCGCGCCACGCCGACCGCTTTGAGCGACGGCACCCTCGCGCAACTTGCCGTGATGCGAGAGGTGACGGAGCTGAATGAACGCACGCGGGAGCTCGAGGCGGCGCTCGAACGCTTGCGCGAAAGCGAGCGCAGCTTTGAACTGCTGGTCGATAGCGTTACGGACTACGCGCTCTTCAGGCTGGATCCGTCGGGACGCATCGTGAGTTGGAACTCGGGTGCCAGGCGCATCAAGGGCTATGACGCTGCGGAAATAATCGGCAAGAATTTCGAGTGTTTTTACTCCGAACAGGACCGGGCGGCCGGCGTTCCGGCAGCCGGACTGCGCACCGCGGCGCGCGAAGGCCGATTGGAAACCGAAGGCTGGCGCGTGCGCAAGGACGGCACTCGCTTTTGGGCGAACGTCATCATCGACGCCATCCACAGCGACGGACAGGTCGTGGGCTTCGCCAAGATCACGCGCGACATCACCGAAAGGCGCGACGCCGAAGCGCGACTGCGTCAGGCGCAAAAAATGGAGGCCGTCGGCCAGTTCACCGGCGGCGCCGCCCATGACTTCAATAATCTGCTCATGGCCATTCTTGGCAGTCTGGAACTTCTGCGCAAACGCTTGCCCAATGACCCGCGTCTGCTGGCCCTCTTGGACAACGCCGTGCTCGCGGCCAAACGCGGTTCATCGCTGACACAGCGCATGCTGGCGTTCGCGCGGCGCCAGGAGCTCAAGCACGAGGCTGTCGATCTGGCCGCCCTGGTCAATAACATGCTGGAACTATTGGAGCGGTCGCTTGGGCCTACGATCAACATTGAGACAGCGTTTCCGCTTGACGTGGTGCGCGTGCGCACGGACGCGAATCAACTCGAAACAGCGCTTTTGAACCTGGCCATCAACAGCCGCGACGCCATGCCGGAGGGCGGCAACATCAGGATCTCCGTGACGGAACACCGCATCGCCGGCGCGCACGCGGCGAACCTTCCGCCGGGCGACTATGCCTGCCTGGCCGTGGCGGACACGGGTCAAGGAATGGATGAGGCGACGATGGCGCGTGCAACCGAGCCCTTCTTCACGACCAAGGGGATCGGCAAGGGTACCGGGTTGGGTCTTTCGATGGTGGATGGCCTGACGGGACAGTCGGGCGGCAAGCTGCTGGTCCACAGCGTACCAGGCCGAGGCACAACCATTGAGCTGTGGTTTCCCATTGCCGCGAATGTCGCGGCGGTCGCCGATCGCGGTTGCGCGGATGCTCAAGGCGTTGCGCAAACCGAGCGGCAGCTATGCGTGCTGGCGGTGGACGATGACAGCCTGGTGCTGGCCAACATTGTCGCGATGCTCGAAGATCTGGGGCACACAGTCATCGCCGTCGGTTCAGGCGCCAGAGCGATCGAGGAAATCGAATCGACGGCGGCAATCGATGTCCTCGTAACCGACCAGGCCATGCCTGTGATGACGGGCATGCAGTTGATCGAGGCGGCTCGCGCACGGCGGGCGAACCTGCCGGTCATCCTGGCTACGGGATATGCGGAATTGCCTCCGGGGATCAGCGCGTCAATCGGCAGGCTCGCCAAGCCTTTTACCCAACGCGCGCTGGCTGAGGCGCTCGCGGCACTCAGCTGATTTGTCGCAACTCGTCGATGTCGACCAGGCCGTCCTGACTATAAAACGTCAGCGACATCGCTCGGCTGCTATTGGGACAGATTCCGCTAATTTGCAGATCGCCGGTATGGTAGACGGCAAGCTTGCCGTAGGATTCGACGATGAGGCGGCGAAGCTCGCGGAAAAACGCGTAACGTCTGCCGTATTGTGAGCCGCTGGTGGCAGGTTGGCCGAGTTTCTCGGGCCACCAAATATCCGATTCGCGCGCAAACCTGACATTTTGTTCCATTGGGGCAATCCTTTTTGCCATGGAGATTGATTCAACGAGCGCGCATGGTGACCATCTCGAAAATCCGTGTCTGTAGGCAAAAATCCCTAAATTTGTAAGACTGGTATTTCCCAAAGCCGAGCGGTCTCAAGCATGTTACGAGTGTGTATCACGAGCCAGCAGCGTGAAGGCGCTCAGCGATGCGGCGACGCATGCCGCTGCGCTGATGCCCATCGCGACATGAAATGCGACCAGCAGCAGATGGCCTTCGGCCGCCAGCACGGATCCGAGCAACGCGGTTGCCACCAGTCCGCCGGTCCGCGCGACCGCACTGTTGAAGCCGGAAGCGGAACCGGTATGCGTTGCATCCACCGAGGTGAGTACCGCGGTGGTGAGCGGTGCGACCGCCGCGCTCATTCCCAACGCGATCACCAAAATCATCGGCAGTACGCCGGTCCAATAGTTCGTGCTCGGATCGATCCGCAGCGCCAGCATGAAGCCGCCGGCCACGATGAGCGGGCCTACGCCTAACGGTATTCGCGCTCCGATTCGAGCGGCCAGGGCGCCGGCGGCCGGTGAGGATACGGTGAGAATCAGCGGCAGGGGCAGCAGCGCCGCGCCCGCGGCGATTCCAGAATAGGCTGCTCCCTTGATCAATACGTAGGGAAGCAGCACGAACAGCGCTCCTAATGCTGCGTAAAGAAGAAATGTAAAAATCGTCAGCCCCACGAAGCTTTTGGAGCCGAACAGAGCGAGAGGCATCATTGCCTTCGCGCCGAGCCTGGCTTCAATGCGCAAGAACCAAGCCAACAGCAGCACCGCCACGCCGACGGCGATCAGCGCGCCGGGCGTCCAGCCGCGAGTGCTCGAGCCGACGGTCAGCGCCCAGGTCAAGGCCGCCAATCCGGCCGTGGCCAGAATTCCGCCGTGGGTGTCGAGTGGATAGGTACTGCCGTGCGGGTCTTGCGGGACGAATCGCCAGGCAAGAATGATGGCGGCGCACGCCAGCGGTAGGTTCAAGATGAATATCGCTCTCCAACTGCCTAAATCGATGAACCAACCTCCGATCACCGGACCGATTGCGCCCATTGCAGCGCCCGTCGCCGCCCAAATTCCGATTGCTCGTCCCTTGGAAGCGCCGGAAAAGGTTTGGCCAAGAATGGCGAGACTATTCGGCATGAGCATGGCGGCCCCGATGCCTTGAACCAATCGGGCGGCGAGCAGCGCAGGAAGAGCGGGCGCCAAGGCGCAGCCGAGCGACGCCAAGGCGAACACGGCCGTGCCCGCCATGAGCAGGCGGCGGCGACCGAAGTGATCGCCGGCCGCACCCCCCAGCAATAGCAACGCGCTCAAAGGCAACAAGTAAGAATTGACCACCCATTGCAGCGCAGCGGCGTCGGCGTTGAGGCTCTGGGCAATGGTGGGCAACGCCACATTGACCACGGATCCGTCCACGAAGGCCAAGCCGGATGCCAGTATCGTGGTTGCCAACACCAGGCGCCGATGTGGGCCGCACGTCGCCGCCTCTGCGGAGTGCGCAATGGCAGGATCGCCCGCCGCGTATATGCAACTCATGTGCGCTCGATGCTCGAGGCCTGGGCGCGCCCCTGCGATGTCCTACAGAAAGCTACTAAGGATGCAGCGTGAGTTTCTGCGCCCGCCAATTGAGCAGTTCCGCCACGTACAGTTCATTTTCCGCAGGGCAGGCGATCTCATGGATCCAGGCAAATTTCTTCAGTGTCTTGCCCGTGCCCCCGAGCCATCCCAGGACTTTGCCGTCGAGGCTGAGTTTATAGATTCGACCGGGATAGGCATCCGACACATAAAGATACTGCACCGGTCCCGGCGTGATGCACAGGGTCCAGGGCGCACCGGGGTGCATGTTGCCGGGACTGGCTTCCGAGGGACGATTGCCGATCGCGACAGGACCGTTGGGCGGAGCTGGCACGTCGATCTTGATGGTGTTCAACAGTTTGCCCGACGTATCGAAGACCTGAATACGCACATTGCCGCGGTCCGCGATGTAGATGCGATTTTGCAAATCGATTGCGATGGCGTGCAGGGTATTGAATTGGCCGGGGCCGGCACCGGGTTCGCCCCAGGATCCAGCCCAGTTGCCATCCTTGTCGTACTTGGCCACGCGTGAATTGATGTAGCCATCGCTGATGTAGAGGTTGTCGCTCGAATCCCAGGCCATGTCGGTCACTTGGCGGAATAGACCGTCGACGGGGGGAAGCGGCGGTCTTGGATGTTCCAGCGGATGGGCACTTTCATCCGAAGCCTCGGCCTTGCGCCCGAATACGCGGGTCACGCGCCCCTGAGGATCAAATCGCACCACCACATCCGACCCTTTGTCGGCTACCCATATGTTGTCGTATCGATCGACGCGCACCGCATGCGCAAACGACCAGGCGTACAGGTTCTTGCCGATTTCGCGCACGAATTTGCCGGCGGCATCGAACTCGAGCAGCTGTGCGGCCGCGGCCCCGTAGGCAGGACCGCTGGTGTTGCCCCGCGACAGTACGAACACATGCCTCTTGGAGTTGACCGCTATACCGGAGACTTCCCCGAAGTACATGCCCTCCGGAAGCTTGAAGAAGTCCGGCGTGGACTCGAATGCAATCTCAGGCGCGGATTGTCCGAAAGCGGCCGCGGAGAAACATGCGGCTGCCAGTGCCGCCAAGAGGAAGCTTTTCACCAACACGATGTCACCACCGGTGTCATGCAGGTCCCCGATCGAATGCGACGTTACTTGGTGCTGCCCGGAGTATAAGAGAACTTTTGGCCCGCGATGGATGCTGAGTACATCAGGCCGCCTTTGGCGACTGTAAACACCGCCATGCCCTTCTGATAGCTGCTCCCCCGCGTCGTCGAGTCATTCTGGCCGGCGCTGGCACCCGCGCTCACGCCATTGGTCGCGGCGCCGGCGTTGGCACCGGCGGTGACGGCGACCACGCTGGCATCCGCACCGAATTCGAAGTTTCCAGATTCAAATTCGTCCAGGGCGCGCTTGTCTTCGAAGAAGATGATTTCGCTGTAGGCTTTGCCGCCGGCCTGGAAACCCAGGCTGACCTGGGTGACGCTGGCGTCGCCGCTATGCGCGCCGTGGACATACACCCGTCCTTTACCATGCGCGCCGCCCACGATCAACGCGCCCGAGCCGATGGTCGGAAACACCGCGTATGCGTAGCTCTTGGCGAAGAATGCGTCGCTCGCACCGGCATTTTTGAACACGGCAACGGTGTCCGAGTAGCTGTCGGCGCGCGCGATGCCGATGGACAGGACCAGCAAGGGCATGAGAGCCAGAGTGCGCAGATGTTTCATGGTATTCCCCCTGTAATTGGAATCAGGCTCGTATGCCGACTATTTTAGCATGCAGCTTTTAGTGATCGCCCGAGTTATCCGTGAGGTGCACGGTTTGCAGGCCCAATTTTTTGCGCAATTCGGCGACGCCGGAGGCTGCCACCGGCGCGGCTTCATTGCCCCAGCTATTGCGAATAAATGTCGAGACGTCCGCGATCTCTTGATCGGTGAGCTTCCAGGCGAAGCTCGGCATACCCAAAGGCGAGGGACGCGATGCGCTCACACCGATGCGCGTACCGGCGAGAATCAAGTGCTCGAGCCCGGTCGGGTCGGGTTGCTGCAGCATGGCGTCCTTGCCAAGCGGCGGGAATAGCCTTGATTGGCCGACGCCGTCGTCCAAGTGACATGAGGCGCAGGCGTCGGAATAGATTGCCGCGCCTCGGCGCATGGCACCTGCCTCCGGTGCGGATGATTCAATGCCCGCGCTCGCGGGCTGACTCTTGAGGTACACGGCTATCGCGCGGCGATCTGCGTCGCTCAGCAACGACGTGGAATAGCTGATGACGTCGGCCATGGCGCCGCCCGCGGCCGCGTGGACATTCCTTCCCGTGCCCAAGAATTCCGCAATGTCATCGACGCTCCAGTCGCCCAAACCAATGCGCGTGTTGCCCGTGAGGTCCGGAGCGACCCAGTCATCGAGCTTTCCGCCATGCAGCTCTTGCTTGGATTTATCCGCGCCGAAGGAATTTTTAGGTGTGTGACAGCCGCCGCAATGCCCGAGGCCATTGACGAGATAAGCGCCGCGATTCCACTCCGCGGACTGCTCCGGATCGGTTTGAAAATCATGGCTGTCGAGGAAGAGCAGATTCCACGCGCCGACGAAGGAACGGAAATTGAGCGGAAAAGCCAAGTCGTTTTTCGGCGCGGTGTAGCTGACCGCCGGAAGGCTCATCAAATAGGCGAAGATCGCGTCGTCGTCCTCGCGGCTCACGAGCTTGAACCAGGGATAGGGAAAAGCGGGATATAGGTCGTGCCCCTGCGAGCTCTTGCCGTCATGCATCGCACGGTAAAACTGATCGGCTGTCCAGGCGCCGATGCCGGTTTCGCGGTCGGGGGTGATATTGGAGGTGTAGATGACGCCGAATGGTGTGTTCAATCCCAATCCGCCGGCGAACGGCTCTCCGCCGTCGCGCAGATGGCAGGAGAGACAGTCTCCCGCCGCCACCAGATATTGACCGCGACGAAGTTGCGCCGCATTGGGCGTCGAATCGCTTATGGGCTGAGCCAGTACTCCCACCGGGGTGACCGCGGTGCTGGGATGTGCGGGCAACGCCGGTATCTGGCCGACCGCGAGACCGACAACACCGAGGAGGGCCATAGCGGAGCCGATGAGGATCGAGACTCGCAGCGCGGCGAAGCGGCGCATCGATTTACCCTTTCACCATGGGACCCGGGGCCTTGAGGTACTGCGACTTGATGGCGGCGGCGGACATGTACGCCAGCGCGGCGAGGGTGCCGGTTGGGTTATAGCCGGCATTTTGCGGGAACGCCCCGGCACCCATCGAGAAGACATTGGGCACGTCCCAGGACTGCAGGTATTTGTTGACCACGCTGTTCCTCGGGTTGTCGCCCATGATGGCGCCGCCCGTGTTGTGGGTTGTCTGGTAGGGCACGACGCTCCAGGATCCGGTGCGCCGGTTCAGTTTGATTTCGCGCGGATTCATGGCCTTGGCCACTTCGGCGGCACGGTCCGTCAGGTAGTCCGACATCTTGTGATCGTTCTGCGTGAAATCGAACGTCATGCGCAGCATCGGCCGGCCATGGATGTCCCGGTACGTGGGGTCCAGGTCCAGGTAATTGCCCCGGGCACTCATGCATGAGCCGTGAATGCTCAACGAGAAGGATCGCAAATAATTCTTCGCGGCCGCGTGCTTCCACTCGAGGCCCCACGCAGGAGTGCCCTGCGGTGTGTAGATCATTTCGATTGGGCGCCCGCCGGTGACCATGCCGGCGATGTAGGCGCCGCCGATGAACCCCAAGCCGCCGTGGTCGAAGTTGTCGCCGTTGAAGTCGTCAATGACGGTCGCGAGCGCGCCGGCGCCGATAAAGGGATTGATGATCTTGTCGTCGAAGAAAACATTCACGGATGACATGGTCTGGTAGGCGTAGTTCTTACCCACCACCCCTTCGCCGCTTTTCGGATCGTAGGGTTTGCCGATTCCGGACAGCAACAAGAGACGGACATTTTGCAGCACGTAAGCGGAAAGGATCACCATCTCGGCCGGTTGAAAGAACTCCTCACCGGCGCTGTTCACATAGGTCACGCCGGTCGCGCGCTTCTTGTCGGCCGTGAGCTCCACGCGCAGCACCTCGCATTCGGTCCTGAGGGTGAAGTTCGCCTTTTGCAACAGGTAGGGGATGACGGTGGTCTGCGGACTGGCCTTCGAATAGTTGCCGCAGCCAAATTTCTCGCAGAATCCACAGTAGGTGCACGCGCCCATCTGCGCGCCGAGCGGATTGGTATACGCCTGAGACAGGTTTCCCGTCGGATGCGGGAAGGGATGGCGTCCGAGCTCCGCTGCCGCCCTCCCGAACAAGGTTGGTCCGTAGGTTTGCTGCATCGGCGGCGTGGGGTATTCGTTCGCGCGCGGTCCCTCGAACGGGTTGCCGCCGGGCTGGATCTTGCCTTGTAAATTTCCCGCCTTGCCGCTGGTGCCGCAGAGCTTGTCGAACTGATCGTAGTGGGGTTCAAGCTCATCGTACGTGATCCCCCAGTCCTGGACCGTCATGTCATAGGCCGAGACCGCCTTCTTGCCGTAACGCTTTTCGTTGTGGCTCTTGGTGAGGAAATCGGTCGGCAGAAAACGCCAGATCTGTCCGTTCCAGTGCACGCCGCCGCTGCCCACGCCGGTGCCAAGCAGAAACGAACCCAGACGGCGCATGGGCAGTGCTTCTTGATTGACGTTATTGCGGATGGTGAGCGTGTCGTCGGACAGATTCTGAAACAAATGATGGCGCCACATGTAGCGCAATTCATCTTGTGCAAATCCGGTCGCGAAATCCGTCGGCGTGTCGCGCCACGGTCCGCGCTCCAGCGCGACGACATTCAAACCGGCATCGCAAAGCTGTTGCCCCATGATGGCGCCGGTCCAGCCGAAGCCGACCAAAACCGCGTCCACAGGTTTCAGGGTGGTGGCCATTGCCTCAAGTCTCCGTCCACCCGGGACGGCCCTTGAATCCGACCGTGGGAAAGGGCACGCGCTCGCCGTGCCGGGTTACCCAATCCTTGTAGTTGTAGTGGGCTCCCGGAAAACCAATCATCTTCCACGCGCCCAATCCCTTGTTGCCGCCGTATATCGGATCGGAGAAATAGCCTTCCTTGGTGTTTTGCAGAAGCATGGCAAAGAACGATTTGGCGTCGACTCCGCCGTCAAGCTTGACGTCGCCGCTCTCCAGTTCCTTCAGCAATTTGTCCTGATCCGCGGCGGCGAGCTTCGCGAAAGTCGCGGCGCTTGAAGTTGCGCCGACGTATTGGTCGATCGCGGCAATGGCGGCGCGATAGAGTTGCGCCGGGCTGAAACGGCTTTGATAGCCCTGTTCCGGTGTGCCCTTTGGCCAGGGTCCACCGAGATAGTAGTGATCGCCTCTGCCGAAGGGTCCGGCGAGTTGGCGATCCAAGAAGAAAGGAACGTTGGCCTCGACCGCGCCGGGGCCTACGGGGTCATCCGGGATCAAGCGCGCTACCGCGGCTTCAATGAAGGCTGCTTCAACGGGCGTGAAGTACACATATCCGGAGCCGGAAACGCCGGGCGGAGCATCGGCGGTGCCTTCCTTCCATGGCATGGAACCGCGAATGGTTCGTGGGGGCGCGCCGAGTTCTCCATCGTGCACTGTGCCTGCCGTTGCGCCGGCGATGCCCGCGGCGACACTTCCTATCAGCAGCTGTCGACGCCCGAGATTCACCTTGGTCACCATATAGATCTCTTTATCAGCGGCGGATGCATGACATCGTTCGAAGGACATCGTTCGAAAGCCCGCCAGCGACGCTGAACTTCATTTGCGGGGTCGTCAATAGGACAAATACTCAAGAGCGACGATGCGACAGTTTCATTGCACGCCGCCGGCGGGGCGCTTGTAAAAATTTCAGACCGTGCGTGCTCCGGCGGGGCGGGTTAGTGCCGCAGGTAAGTATTGATTTGCCGACTCCATTCCTTGCCGGCGATGCGGTCGCCGGCGGCCATGTCCCTCACGGTTTCATTGGCCGCTTCAGCGAGCGCCGTACGCTCATAGACGACCTCGACGTTCGTCGAGGCGCCATTCGGCTCGAGCTTCAGAGTGATCACCGTGACGAGCACGTTGGGAATCACGTAGACATATTGGATTCGCCCTAGCGTCGCGTCGAAGACGGTGTTCACCCATATCGCAGTCCGGTCGCCCTGCCTGACCTCAAAGACCATGCCCTCTCGGTCAAACGGTTTCTCGGGCCAGACAAAACCGGGATTCCAGCCAGGGGCCCAATCCCGTTCCTTATGCGCGCCGAACAGCGGCCAGGCAAGTTCGAACGGCGCATTTACCGTCAAGCCGAATTGCTCGCGCGTGTGCAACACCGGTCCCGTCACGCCCGTCGCTCCTTGAGTCGATGGCTGTCGCCTGCGCGCAGCGCCAGGCGATAGATCTTCCTAAGCTCCGCGATCTGCAGCATGGTTTCCTTGGAAAAAGGCGTCTTCCCCTCAAAGGCGTGAAGAACGATGCCCTCGAGCAGATCGCCGACGGAGAGATCCTTGAGCTCCGCTAGCGCTTTCAGCACTTTCAAGAGCCGCTTCTCAATCCGGATTCCTGTTTGCACGCGCTCGATGTTGGTCATCATCCGGGTCCTCAATCAAACAACAACTGTACCAAGGTACATTGGTACCAAGCAAATACGGGCCGCGCAACCCTGCCGCACGGTTTCGGATAGTGGCAAGGTTCAAATTTGGGGCCATAATGAGATCAGGCAAAAGGAGAATCCAATGGCCATGGGAACACGAGAAAGACGGGAAAAGGACATCAAACTGCTGGTCGCCAAGTTCATCAAGCTGGTCGAATCGCTCAACCCGGGTGAGCGTCTGTCAATCAAGAGAGTCACCGCCAAAAGGCGCATGAAAGCGCACAAAGGGCGCGCGAAAGCGCAGAGTCAGCCGCGAAAGGCGGCGGTCAAGAGGGCGGGAAGGCGGGCCGCACATTAAGATGTCCTCACGTCCGGATGTCCCCACGTCGGGATGTAGTTGTCGTCCGATCATGCTGTCAACGCCGCCCCTTCGCGCCCGTTGAGCCAAAGGAGATTGCACAGGGGAAGTCATGGGCCCGGATCGTTCAGGCATTGTCTGGCACTGCTTGGCCATCTCGCTCCTTATCGCGGGCTGCGCCACCCGAGGCGGCGATTCGAGCGTTATTACGGCACCTTCGAGCGTTGCCACGGCACCCTTGCGCGCGATGCGGCGCGAAGACACGTTGTGGCTGGAGCGCGCATCCTTTGGTCTCGATTCGGCCAGTGTCGAGAGCTACCGCCAATTGGGCCGAGAGCGATTTCTCGAGCGCCAATTGCATCCCGGTGAGGCCGCGCTGCCGGCCCCAATAGCCGCGGAAATCTCCGCCTTGGAAATTTCCCATGCGGATCCCGCCAAGTGGCTTGCCGATGTCAACGCCCAGTACAAGGCGATCAACGCGATGCCCGACGGAGCGGACAAGGAGCAGGCGCGCAAGGCGCTCAACGACCGCGGTAACAGGCTGGCCTATGAGGCAATCCGCCGCGATTTGCTGCGCGCGGTGTATTCGCCCGCGCAGTTGCAAGAGCAAATGGTGTGGTTCTGGCTCAACCATTTCAGTGTGTTCCAATACAAGGCGAATCTGCGCTGGCTGGTCGGCGACTACGAAGAGCGTGCGATTCGACCGCATGTATTCGGACATTTCAAAGATCTGGTCATGGCGAGTCTGCAACATCCGGCGATGCTGCAGTATCTGGACAACAATCAGAATGCCGCGGGACACATCAATGAAAATTACGCGCGCGAATTGCTGGAGTTGCACACTCTGGGCGTGGGCGGGGGGTACTCGCAGCACGACGTGCAAGAGCTTGCACGGGTACTCACCGGTGTGGGCATAAACGTGGGTGATGCGCCGAAGCTCAAACCTGAGATGCAACGATTCTATCTTCGCAGCGGCGCTTTTGAATTCAATCCGGCGCGGCATGATTTCGGCGCGAAAACGCTGCTCGGCCGTCCAATCGCAGGCCAGGGCTTCGGCGAAGTTGAGTACGCGGTTGGCCTGATCGTCTCGCAGCCCGCCTGCGCCCGGTTTGTCTCGCGGCAATTGGCCCTATATTTCGTTGCCGACGATCCACCACCCGCGTTGGTCGAACGGATGGCGCAAACGTTCATGCATACCGATGGCGACATTGCAGCGGTCCTGCATGAGCTGTTCTTGTCGCGTGAGTTCGCGGCCGCGCTGGGCGGTAAATTCAAGGACCCAACGCGCTACGTCGTGTCCGCGATCCGCTTCGCCTATGACGGCAGGCCGATCAGCAACACCCGGCCCGTGCTCAATTGGCTCAGTGGTCTCGGCGAGGCGCCCTACGGCCGCCAAACTCCCGACGGTTATCCGCTGACGGAACTCGGCTGGGCCAGCTCGGGTCAAATGAGCCGCCGATTCGAGATAGCGCGCGCCATCGGCGCGGGCAATGCCGGGCTGTTCGATCCGGAGGAGGGGGCCGCCGCGGGCGCCGCGGGATTTCCGCAGCTGTCGAATCGCTTGTACTTCCAAGCGGTGGAACCATTTCTCGCCGCGCATACCAAAGACGCGCTCAATCGCGCGAACTCGCAGCAGGAATGGAATACCTTTCTACTGTCGTCACCGGAATTCAGTTATGAATGAGCCGATGAACCGCCGCCGTTTGCTCAAGTTGGGCAGCGCTGCGCTGCTCTACGCGGGGTTTTCGGGGCGCTTGTTTGCCGCCCCAGGCAGCGGGGCGCGCCTGCTGCTGGTATTTTTGCGCGGCGGCTACGATGCGACCAATTTCCTGATTCCGTATTCGAGCAGCTTCTACTATGAAGCGCGTCCGAACATCGCCATCGCCAAGCCGGATCCGGCATCCAACACCAGCGCGCTGGCGCTCGATGGCGATTGGGCACTGGCGCCGGCGGTGCGCGAATCCATCGGTTCGATGTACTTGCAGCGGCAGGTCGCGTTTGTGCCGTTCACCGGCACTGAAGATTTATCGCGCAGTCACTTTGAGACTCAAGACAGCATTGAACTTGGCCAACCGATCACGGGGCCGCGCGACTATCGTTCGGGTTTTCTCGGCCGGCTGTCCGAGACATTGACCGGACCCTCGGGCGCCAACTCGTCGATTGCGTTCACCGACGCGCTGCCGCTGGCTTTCGAAGGGGCGGCGACCGTACCCAATCTATCCCTCAAGAATGTGGGCAAACCGCCCTTCGATGAGCGGCAGGCGCGCATCTTGAGCGATATGTACGCGGGTCACCACCTCGCGCCCGCGGTGAGCAATGGTCTGGAGCTGCGCCATGAGGTGGCGCAAGAGATGGCGGAGGAGATGAGTGCGGCCAGTCGCAATGCCATCAATACCAAGGGATTTGAACTCGAAGCCGAACGCATGGCGCGACTGATGCGCGATAAATACCGGATCGGATTCATCGACATCGGCGGCTGGGATACGCACGTGGGCGAAGGCGCGGCACAGGGCGCGCTCGCCTCGAACTTGAACAGCCTGGGCAAGGGGCTGCAAGTGTTCGCGTCGTCCCTCGGCGCCGAGTGGAACAACACCGTGGTGGTGGTGCTGTCGGAATTTGGCCGAACCTTTCGCGAAAACGGCAATCGCGGCACCGATCATGGACATGGCACTGTGTATTGGGTTCTCGGGGGGTCGATCAGCGGCGGGACCATCGTCGGGGAGCAACGGCGATTGGTTCAGGGAGCCTTGTTTCAGGATCGCGACTATCCGGTGCTGAATGACTATCGATCCGTGCTGGGCGGCCTGTTCCGCTCGTTGTGGGGCCTGTCTCCTGGGCAAAGCTCGCGCATCTTTGCGCAAACGTCGTTGCTTGATCTGAAGCTGGTCTAAAAGATCAGCGTAACTGACTGTCCTTGCTGCCGCGGCGGTTGTATCCGGCGGACCGCACGGCTTCCCGATCTTGTGTGTCCTGACAGGACAGGCAGAGGCGCACGCCGGGAACCGCATCGCGACGCAGCGGCGGGATCTCGGCCCCGCATTCGGCGCAGTGGGTCAAACTGGGACCTTGCGGCAGGCGGCTTTTCGCAAGCTCAATCGCATCCTTGACGGTCGCGTCAATTTGCTCTTGCACCGCACCTTCTTTCGCCCAACCCGTCGCCATCGATCGCACCCTCGGGGACTGTCCGTGAACTCGTATCATTAGAGCCGCCGGCGCAGATTACAAGGTCGACTGCAACTCGCTCGACGGCTACCTGCGGCGATCCGCCAGCAGTTCGCGGATCATGCCGTAAAGAAAAGCCGTTGTTAATCCGAATAAAATCATGCCATTCAACGCCTCGAGCGCGCCCATGAGCAGCCAATGTTTTGCCAGATTAAAGTGCTCATGGCCATAAGTGGTCATCGCGCTCAAGGAGTAGAGGATGGCGGATTTACCGTCGGGAAGCGCACCCAATACCAGGTAAACGACCGCCCAAATTGCAGCCTCGACGGCATGCAGGATGATGGCCGCCAGCGTGGCAGCCCCAAGAACAAGCGAGAATCCGAGCAGAAAGTTGCGGCGATCCCGCAAGAAGCGCTTGGCGCGTATGACCCGTTCGTTGACGGAAGCCAGGCCGATGACATGGAGGATGACGGTAATGAGGATCAAGGGCACGCTCCAGGCCCAATTGCCGTCCCAGACCGACGCGTCATCCACTGCGGCATTCCTCGAGAAGGGCGATTCGCCGGCACGCTTGTACTGCGTACCGGCGAACCCGTTGTTTTACTTTAGCCCAGCGTTTTGCTTTGGCCCAGGGTTTGCTCTAGCCCAAGGTCACCGGAACGAACAGCCGAGCGTCGCCACGCTGGATGAGCAGTGCGATCTGCTTGTCGTGATCCTTGACCATTTTGCGCAGTTGCTCGACCGTTTGCACCGGTGTGCCGTCAACGGAGAGCACCACATCCCCCGGCTGAATACCGGCCTCGGCCGCGCGGCCTTGCGCCTCTTCGACCACCAGACCGCCCGGGACACCGGCTTGCCGGCGTTCCTCGGGATTCAAGGGACGCAACGCCAGACCCAGCTTCGATTGAGACGAATCGCCGCTCGTGTCATCCGCCGAGGCCAGGGTCGCCGCGCTGCCGATGGTCGCGGTGAGGTCGAGCGTCTTGCCGTCGCGCCAGATCTCGATGGATGCTTTTTCGCCCGGGGTCGCAACACCGACGCGCTGCGACAACTGGCCCGCATCGATGATCGGAGCGCCGTTGAATTTCAGAATGACATCGCCGACCTTGATGCCGGCCTGCGCCGCCGCGCTATCGGGAACGACCTTGGCCACCAACGCGCCGTTGGGCGACTTCAATTTGAAGGAGTCGGCCAGCGATTGATTGAGCGTTTGCACTTCGACGCCCAAACGAGAATGCGCGACTTTGCCGGTCTTGACGATTTGGTCCTTGATCTGCACCGCCAGGTTGATCGGGATGGCGAACGAGACGCCCTGATAACCGCCGGAATTGGTGTAAATCTGCGAATTGATGCCGACCACGGAACCGCTGGCGTCAAACAACGGGCCGCCGGAATTTCCGGGATTGACCGCCGCGTCGGTTTGAATGAAGGGCACGTAGCCGTCACCGGGCAACGAACGCCCTTTGGCGCTGACGATGCCGGCCGTCGCCGTTTCCTCGAGGCCAAAGGGTTCGCCGATCGCGAGCACATAGTCGCCGACACCCAATTTGTCCGAGTCGCCGAGTGTGACCGCGGGCAGATTGTGAGCGTCGATCTTGAGCACGGCGATGTCGCTGCTCTTGTCGGCACCCAATACCTTGGCCTTGAACTCGCGATGGTCGGACAATTTGACCGTGACTTCCTTGGCGCCGTCGACGACGTGCGCGTTGGTGAGTACGAGTCCATCGGCCGATATCAAGAATCCCGAGCCTTGGGCGTGCTGGATGCCGTGCGGGCGCGGCATTGGTCCGCGCGGCAGGCCGCGAAAGAACTGTGAAAACGGGTTGTCATCGCCATCGGGGCCGCCAAAGTTGAACTCCTGCGGGCCGGCCGTGGTAATCGGGCCTGCCGTGGTGATGCCGACAACGGCAGCCTGGTTGCGCGAGACGATCGCCCGATAATTCGGCGCGGTCATCATGGGAATGGGTTGCGATGATGTGGATTGAGAGGGCGCGGATTGAGATGGTGCGGATTGAACCGGATCGCCGCTGCCTAAGGCCGCGGTTGGTGTGGCGCCTTGCAGCACGCCATGGGCGGATAAGCCCGTAGCGGTGCCCACGGCGAGCAGGCCTAGTGCCGACCAGGCGAGCGTGGCATTGCGAACTTGCATGTGAACTGTCCTCCAAGATGAAGCGAACTGTCGCTTGAGGCCGCTAAGATCACACGCGTTCCTTAAGGCAGGCTTAAGAGGCGCGAGGAAAAGTCACCCTGACTCGCAGGCCCCCGCCGGGCGCCTCGCCGAGATCGACCCGTGCTCCGTGACGCTCGGCGATGGCCTTGACGATGGCCAACCCCAGGCCCGTGCCGCGTTCTTGCGCTGCGGCACGATAGAAGCGATCGAACACCCGCTCCCGATCGGCAGGCGCGATGCCTGGGCCCGTGTCGTTGACCTCGAGTACCGCCTCGCCAGTCGTGCAACTGCAGCGCACCTGGACAGATCCGCCGGGCGGGGTATAGCGCACGGCATTGTCGGCCAGATTGCGCACCAGCGTTCGAAGTGCTTCGCGATTTCCCTGGATGTCGGGACAAGATGCCGCATCCAATCCTAAGTCGATGTTTTTGGCGACGGCCAAATCGTGAGCATCCTTGATTCCCTCAGCCGCGACCGCCGCCAGATCCACCGGCTCGAAGTCAATGGCGGCTTCCGGTTCGCTGCGCGCGAGTGCCAACAACTGCTCGGCCAGATGAATGGCGCGTTCGACGGCCGCGCCCAGCCGCGCGCGAGCCTCGAAACGCTCCTCGTCGTCGCGCGCGCGATCCAGCAATTGCAGCTGCAACCGCAACGCCGTCAGGGGCGAGCGCAGCTCGTGCGCGGCGTCGGCAATGAACTCACGCTGCGCCGAGAAGGCGCGCTGCAGCCGTTCCAGCAGACGGTTCAGCTCGCTGACCAACGGTTCTATTTCGCTCGGTAAATGATCGGTGCCCAGCGGCGCCAGGGAACGCGCGTCGCGGCGCTGTACTTCGGCGGCGACGAAACGCAGCGGCAGCAATCCGCGGCTCACGATCCATGCGACGGCGCCGATCATGATCGGCAGCAGAAGAATGACCGGAATGACGACCCGTCCTGCCGCGGCGCGGGCCAAGGCTTCGCGCACGTCGGCAGGCTGCGCGATCTGAATCACGCCATCCGCCGTTTGCAGGCCGTAAGCCCGCCAAATTTGGCCGCGCAACGTCAGGTCCGCGTAACCCAGAACCGTTTGGTTGATCATCGGCAGTCCGGGGCGCGAAACGTAGGTTCGCGCGCCGAACACATCCCAAATCTGCACGACAAAGTCGGTATCCCCTTGATCGGGCGGCAGTTCGACGATGCGCGGGGCCAAGGAGATCTGGCTGCGCAATGACAGCGCCATTTGCCGAAGCTGATAATCGAACAGCGTGGACGTCTCGTTCAACACGCGCCGATAGGTGACACCCGCCGCCAGCAGCGATATCAGCGCCACGAGCACCATCAATGCGACCAGCAGGCGTGCGCGGATCGAGCTCATTTGGGAACGAAGTAGCCCACGCCGCGCAACGTGCGAATCGCGTCGCTGCCGAGCTTGCGCCGCAAGCCGTGAACGTACACCTCGATCGCGTTGCTGCCGATCTGCTCGTCCCAGCCATACAAGCGATCCTCCAGCTGCGCGCGGGACAGCACGGCCCCGGGGCGCTGCAGCAGTGCCTCCAGCACCGCGAATTCGTGCGCGGACACGCTCACCGGAACGCCGGCGCGCTCGACGGTGCGCGCAAGCGGATCGAGCCGCAGCTCCCCATGCTGAATGCTGGGATCGCCGCGTCCCGCCGCCCGGCGCAGCACGGAACGCATCCGGGCCGTCACTTCGTCAAGGTCAAAGGGCTTGACGATGTAGTCGTCGGCGCCGGCGTCCAGACCCGCAATGCGATGCTGGGTCTCGTCGCGCGCCGTGAGAATGATGACGGGCGTGGCATCGCCTCGCTTGCGCAGCTCGCGCAACACGTCGATGCCGTCGCGGAGCGGCAGCCCCAAGTCGAGCAGCACGAGGTCGAAGACGGACGCCTGCAACGCGCCGGCGGCGCTTTTCCCGTCCCGCATCCAGTCCACGGCGAATCCACCCTGGCGAAGCGCCGTTTGCAGGCCTTGCGCAATCATCGCGTCGTCCTCAACCAGCAGCACACGCATACCGATCGCGGCGCTTGCTATCCAGGAACGGTCAGCGTGTAGAAGAAGCGCGGCGCGGTTCGCAAGGTGACGCTCGCCGGGCGCGGACAGGGCATGTCCTTCAAACTGAAACGCACGGATGTCTGGAAGTCGCGCTCCTCCGAGTCGTTGAATTGATCGTCCAGCACCTCGGCGGTTACCCCCGGCAGGCCGGACGCTTGGTCCGGCTGGCACTCGCCCCACTTCAAAGAGAACTTGTGGTTGGGGTTGGTGCCGCGATAAACCATCGTCACGACCAATCGGTCGGTGCGTCTGTCGTAGCGAATGCGTCCGAAATTATCCGCTCGAGCGCTTTCTGAAAGAAAGGCCGCGCCGGCCGCTAGGATCAGCCAAAGGAGCAAATGGCGTTTCATGGGGCCTCCTGCAAGTGCAGGAGGATACCGCAATTGAATTGCCCGCGGCGATCGAGGGGTTAAGCGCCGCTCGCCGTGCGCACGCGGACCTGGCTGGAAGGGCCGACTTGTCCGAATCGCCGCTCGCGCTTCGCATATTCCTCGATGGCTTGCGCGAAGGCGTTCGCGTCGAAGTCCGGCCAAAAGCAATCCACGAAGTGCAACTCGGCATAAGCGCATTCCCACAGCAAGAAGTCGCTCAAGCGCTTTTCGCCGCCGGTGCGGATCAGCAGGTCCACATCCGCGACCGTCGTCGAGTGATCGACCTCGGCAAGATGCTGCATGAACCGCGCGCGATCGCCGTCGGGCTCGGCCGCCATTCGCCGGCAGCTTTCGAGCAGCGAATGTTGCGAGGAATAATCGACGGCAATGCGCAATCGCATTCCCGTGCAATGCGCGGTCGCGCGCTCGCTGTGTTCGATGGTGCGCACCACTTCGGGCGCCAGCCGGTCGCGCCGGCCGATCACGTTGATGCGGATCGATTGTTCCAGACAGCGCGGTGTTTGCGTCAGCAGGTAGCGGCGCAACAGCGCGAACAGCGCGCCGACTTCGACCTGCGGCCGGCGCCAATTGTCGGCCGAGAATGCGTACAGGCTCAACGTTGCGATGCCGTGCCGTGCCGCCGCCTCGACGATTTTGTCGACGGCCTTGGCGCCGGCGCGGTGGCCGGCCGTGCGCGGCAGCCCGCGCTGCGACGCCCAGCGCCCGTTGCCGTCCATAATGATCGCTATGTGCATGTTGCCTTGGCTTTGTATCACAAAGTTAGGTGTCGAAAAAAAATCATGTGCGGCGGGTCGCCTTGATCACCGCCTCGACATGGTCGAGATAGCGATTCAAGGCATTTCGGCCGGCGGCGGTCAGGCTATAAGCGGTCCGCGGGCGGCGCTGTTCGAAGGATTTCGTGCAGGTCAGGTACTTGGCCTCCTCCAGCTTGCGCGCGTGCGCACTGAGGTTGCCATCGCTCACGTCGAACAGCGCTTTGAGTTCGTTGAAGGTCAGTTCTTCGCGCACCGCCAGCGCGCTCATGATTCCCAAGCGAACGCGCTCATACACCAGCCGGTCGAAGGTGGCGTCATGATCGGCGTACGCAGCAGGCACCGCCGCGAGCTTCGGACGCTTCTGCGCCGGCTGCACCGCCGCGCGTACATTAGATCTTGCGGCCACTTCCCATCCGTCCGATCAGAAAGCCAAAGACGATGTGCAGTCCGCCGAATCCGGCGCCCAGCATCAAGATTTGCAGGTCATCCGGCAACAGCAGCGCCGCGAGGCCAAACAACACGAACAGCGCACCCAGAGCGGCGATGTACCGCGTGGTTGCCGCGCTGGCCGTCAACAAGGCGCATCCATAAAGCAGCAGCCACGTGCCCGGAATGGCGTGCTGATTGCCGCCGAACCAATGGACCGCGGTCATGACGAGGCCGGCGCCCAACGACGGCGACAGACAGAGCGCGAATTTGAGCAGCGGCGTGCCGACCAGCCGCAAGTCGCGCAGCGATGACTCGCGCACGATGAGAATGCTTCCGAGCACGGCGCCCAGCAGGGCCGCGCTCAGCCAAATTCCCAGCCAAAACCTATGTAATTCGGGCACCAAGCACAGTGCTGCCGCCAGCAGGGCGATGCTCCCCAGGACGACGCCGGCGGAACCCGGGACCGCCAGCACCATCGCGCCTTCCATCGAGGATCGGATGTAGCGCAGCGTGGCCGCGGCGTGAGAGTCCAGACGTACGGTGTTGCCCACGCGGCGACACTAACCATGTCGCCGTGCGTCGTCAAGTACTCTGCTGCGTAGAGTTAGCGGGTTGCGCGGCAGTTAACAGAACGAGGCGTCATGCGTCGGCCTTGCCGGGCGCCATGTCCCCAATTGTCCGCCTTTTACGATCTAGTTGATAACAACGCCTATGGGAGCGCACATGAATAAAACTCTATTTTGGGGATACATCGCCTCGCTGCCGGTCGCAGTTTTCCTTCCGGCCGCTGCCGGCGCGCATGATGGATCGACGCTCTCGGTGGATCCGAGCGGCGTTCTGCAAACGATCAACGGCCGCAACGATTCCCAAGGGGCCTTTTTCCAAAGTCTCGGCACGAACGGGCGTTCCTGCTCCACGTGCCACGTGGTCGACCAGGCGATGAGCATGTCGCCTCCGCAAATTCGCCGGCGATTCGAGCAAACCCATGGGCGCGATCCGCTGTTCGCGGCTTTTGACGGGGCAAATTGCAGCAATGGGCAGCCCTCGGATGCTGCAGCGCACAGCCTGTTGTTGTCCCATGGCCTGATACGCATTGGACTTCCCGTGCCGGCCAAGGCCCAGTTCACGGTGACGGTGGTGCACGATCCCTACGGTTGCGCGCTGGTGCCTGATCCCACGACGGGCGTGCTCATGCTCTCGACCTATCGCCGGCCGTTGCCGACCACCAACCTGCGATTCTTGAGCACCCTGATGTTCGACGGCCGCGAATCGCCGGCGACATCGTCGCTCGGCAACGTGGCCACTTTCCAAGCCAATCTACTGAAGGACCTGACACAGCAGGCGGTGGATGCGACGTTGACTCACGCCCAGGCAACGGCCGCGCCCACCCCCCAACAATTGACCGACATCGTGAATTTCGAGATGGGATTGTCCACCGCGCAAGTTTACGACCGGCGCGCAGGCGCTCTGCACGCCGGCGGCGCGCTTGGCGGGGCACGAAATCTGGTCAACGAAAACTATTATCCGGGCATCAATGATGTGCTGGGCGCGGATCCGGATGGCGTCGCGTTCGATGAATCCAGCATGACGCTGTTCGCGGCTTGGGAAAACGGCGGCAATCCATTTGATGAGGACCCCGATGGCCGCGCCCAAGCCGACCGGCGCGAGGCGCGCAGCGACATTGCGGCCGGCGAAGTGCTGTTCAATACCGCGGCTCTGACCATCAGCGCGGTGCGCGGTCTCAATGACAACGCGGCCCTGGGCAATCCGGCGTCACTCAAGGGCACTTGCACCACGTGTCACGACACGCCCAACGTGGGCGATCATTCGTTGCCGCTGCCCTTGGACATCGGCACCGGACACACACCGCGAGCCGGGCTCGAGAATGATCCGAATATTCAAAAGGGCATTGCGGAACTCGATGAGCCGGATCTGCCGGTGTTCCTGGTCAGCGGCTGCAAGCCGCCTTTCGGCGCGGGTCAGCCTGCCTCGTTCTACACCACGGACCTGGGCAAGGGAATGATCACCGGACTTTGCAGCGACCTGAATCGGGTCAAGGGCCCGATCTTGCGCGGCCTGGCCGGAAGGGCGCCTTATTTTCACAACGGCGCCGCCGCCACCCTGCTGCAGGCGGTGAATTTCTATAACCAGCGCTTCGCGATGAATCTAACCGAGGAACAAAAGCGTCAGCTGGTCGCCTTCTTGAATTCCCTCTAGAAGATCGGGAGCGATCACGTATCATGAGTTGCGCCGATAAAATCGGCGAGCGCGTTGATCGTTCAAAGGGGGAGTGGCATGGTGAAAATGAAGACGGGATTGGCGGTGTTGTTGGCGGCGGCGGCATTTGCGGTTGCGCACGTGGCGAGCGCGGCCGATGTCACCGGCACTTGGATCATGGCGGTCCAAACCGGCGCAGGCAGCGGCTCGCCGACTTTTGTATTGGTGCAAAAGGGTGAAGCGCTATCCGGCAGCTACAAAGGGCAGCTGGGCGAGGCGCAAGTGACGGGCACCGTGAAAGGCGAGGATGTGATCATTGAATACAAGGTCGATGGCCAAGCCGGCAGCCTCGCGGTGAAGTATTCGGGGAAGACCGACGGCAAAACCATGAGCGGCAAAGTATCGCTCGGGCAATTGGGCGAAGGTACGTTCACCGGCACCAAGCAATAGCTTCCCCTGCTTTTTCGCACGTGGACTTAAGGGGAGACCGCTCCCCTTAAGTTCAATCGCGGCGGCACTTCAGCGCCTCCGTTTTGCGACACCTTCGCTCAAGGTGGGCCCAAGGGCGCGAATTCGCGCTCAGCCCCGCGTTTTACAGTGCGAAGCAGTTCTCATCTTTAATGTTTGGCCCGCTCGTAACGGGCATTCCGACGCCGCCCCTACATCCAAATGTGACCCAAGGCATGTCGGAAACCCATGATTTGCCCGAACCTTATTGTGTTAAGCAAAACACGAAACATTCGTAGTACACGAATGTGGATCGCAGCGCAACATGACTTGGTGAATGGCGATCGCGATATGGGACTATAACGATGCCGAAAAGTCTGAGAAAACATGAGGTTGCTGCGCCGGAGGCGACGGAGCGGCCGGTGATTCAAGCAGTCAAGAAGCTAAAGCTCCCGGCGCTTTTGGTGACCGGGGATGATTCCCTGTGGCCGCAGGTTGGAGCCGATCTGAGCAGCGATTTGGTGCTCAAACAGGTCGATTCAATCGATGAGCTGATCAACTCCGCCCCCGCGGGGCAAGCAGCGATCGTTCTGTGGGATGCGCGCAATCATCCGGAGCCCGCGGCCGTGCTGTCGCGTCTGCATTTGCATTCGTCGCGCTTCGGCATCGTCGCGCTCGATGAGGCCGGCAGCGCCGATGCATGGACGCTTCCGATTCAACACCGCCAAGTCGTTGCCCACGTTGGTTTGCCGATAAACCCTGGCGTGTTGTCCGGCGCACTCGAGAGTGCGTATGAAGAAGTGAATTCGCGCATGGCCCTGCTCGGCGACGGCACGGCTGCGCCTCCGGCCGAATCCGGCCCGCCGAAAAGAACCTGGCTCGTACCGGCGGCGATTGGCGGTGTGCTCGCCGTAGCGGTGGGCGCCTATTTGTTTTCCCGGAGCGGCTCGACCGAGATCAAACCCGCACCCAGTGTCGCTGTTGAGCCGAACAAGGGCTCGGCGACGCCGGCCGCGGTCAAGTCACCCGCGGATGCCGACGAGAAGGTGGAGGCGCTGATCGAGAAAGCGCAGCAAGCCATGCTCGATCGGCACTTCATCGACCCTCTCGCCGGCAGCGCGCTGTCCCTGTACCGCGAAGTTCTGGTGATCAAGCCCGACAACGGCGAAGCTCGCCAGGGGCTGCAGCGCCTGTCGGAGATCTTGATCGCGCGCGTGCAGTCGGCTCTCGATGATCGAAAATTCGACGTTGCATTGCAATTTCTCGAAACCGCGAGAAGCATCGATGCCACCGACAAACGTCTGGCGGCGCTCGATGAAAAGATCGCCAGCCTGCGGGCGGAGCTGGGACCGGCGCAAATTCTGGCGGCCCTCAATGCGCAGAATTTCGATCGCGCGACTCAGCTGATCGACGAGGCGGCGCGCGCCAAATTGCTGCCGCCGGCCAAACTGGCGCAACTGCGCGATGAAGTTCGCCGCCGCCGCGATGAATTCGAAGCCTCGCGGCTGCTGAAGCTGGTCGATGCGCGCATCCAGCAGGACCATCTGATCGATCCGCGCAACGACAGCGCGGTCTACTACCTTGATCAGGCCAAGCAGGCCGGAGCCGCCGGGCCGGCGCTGCAGAACCAGACGCAGGAGGTGCTGAAACGGTTGACGCAGATGGCGCACACCGGGATACAGCAGCGTAACTTCAACGATGTCGATCGGATCCTTGCCGAGATGCATGGTATTGGCGCACCGCCGGCCGGCATAACCAGCCTGCAGCGCGAGCTTGCCCTCGCGCGCAATCCGCAAGCGGCGCAAAAGCCCGATCAACCGCAGTTTCTGGAACTGGCGCAGTCGCGTCTGGCGCAGGGAAAATTGACCGACCCCGACAATGACAATGCCCTTTACTACGTGAGCCAGCTGCGGGCGGCCGATCCGAAAAACAGCGGGCTTGCGCAGATCAGCGGCGCCGTACAGTCGCAGGTTTTGGAGCGCGCGCGTGCGGCACTCGACGCCGGCGATGTGGAGAAGTCCGAAGCCTTGGTGCAGAAGGCCGCCGCTCTGGGCGCCTCCCCGGATCTCGATGCGATCAGCGACAAGATTCGCCAGAAGCGGGCCTCAGCCGGCGAGCCGCTGCAAATGCCCGAGCAGTCCTTGACCCGCCTCAACAAGCTCGAGGTTCAATATCCGCCGCGAGCTTTGCAGGGGAACGTCGAAGGCTGGGTGGAGCTTGCCTACACGGTCGGCGCCGACGGAACCGTCTCCAACGTGAAAGTACTGAATGCGACGCCGCCCCGCACTTTCGAGACCTCGGCGAGCAAGGCCGTCAGTCACTTGCGCTACCAGCCGGTGATTCAGGGCGGCAAGGCGATTGCCGTCGGCACGCAGGTGCGAATTGTTTATCGCGTTCCCAAGTAGGCGATGCGATGAACACACAAACGGCAACCCCAACCTCAACGACGATCACCACCGCGGCGCTCGTGCCGCCGGCGCCCGTCGAACGCGTTCGCGGCACGGTTCTCTGCCTGATCGTGCACGATGAATTGGAACTGAGACTGAGGCTGGCGGGCCTGGTGCGCCGCGCGATGCCGAAGATCGACGCCGATACCGTCACGCGCGCCGGCTTCGATGCCATTTCCATCGAACGCCTGCGCGCGTATGTGGCGGTGATGTTCATCGTCGAGTTCAGCCCGCCCGAAGCGTCGGCCGGTTCTCTCGCCTCACTCAAGCGCCTGCACGAGCAAGCCCCGAATCTGCCGATATTCGTGTTCGCCCGCGGCGGCAACGAGCGCACCGCGGCGCGCACGATGAAACTGGGGGCCAGCGACTATTGGCCGATCCACTCGGTGATCGTCGGCGAGTTGTGCAGCGCCTTGCAGCCCTTGATCGAACCCGCGACGGTGCCGTCCGGCGCGACCAGTGCCGCGGCGGATCGCTGGCGGCAGCCGGAAGTGGCCGGTTATACGATGATGAAGAAAATCGCGCAGTCGAGCGTGGCGAGCGTATACCTTGCCCGCAACGACGAATTCCCGCAGCCGGTCGCATTGAAGGTCGAAGCGATCAAGGGGCAGCACGTCGTGTCCGAAGCGGACCGGGAGCGTTTCACCAAGGAATGCGAGATTCTGTCCAAGCTGAATCACCGTTCGATTGCGAATGTGCTGGATTTCGGCACCACCGAAGATTATTTGTACCTCGCCCTGGAATACTTTCCCTGCGGCAGCTTGCGCGAGCGTTTGAAACATCCGGTGAGCGAAGCCGATGCCGTCAACTACGCGCATCAGATCGGCGAAGCGTTGCAAATCGTTCATGCCGCGCGCGTCGTGCATCGCGACCTGAAGCCTTCCAATCTCATGCTCACCAACGAAAACCGACTGGTGCTCATCGACTTCGGGTCGGCCCGCACTCAATTCACGACGAGCGATCTGACCCGTTCGGAAGATTGCACGGGGACACCCTACTATGTGTGTCCGGAGCAGATCGAGGACCGGGATCCGGATGCGCGGGGCGATCTCTACAGCCTCGGAGTGGTATTTTTCGAAATGCTCTCCGGTTCATTGCCCTACAGCGGCAAGACGCTGGCGGAGATTCTGGCCGCGCACCGCGCCACGCCCGTGCCGCGCCTCGCCGAACAGTTGTCGGCCTATCAGCCGATCATCGATCGCCTGTTGGCCAAGGATCCGAAGGATCGCTATGCGTCGGCGGCCGATTTTCTCGATGCGCTCGACGCCTTGCGCACGGAATTGATGACCCGTAAACCCAGCAAACCACAGCGGAGCGCTTGATTCATGAACTCTCGCATTGCCAAAGCCTTGGTGCCGCGCCTTTCTCCCAGCGGCCTGATGGTGCTGGTCATCATTCTCGCCTTCAGCTTCGTGGCAATCGTGTTGATACCGGGATTGGAGCTGGCAAGCGAATTGGCGGACTCCAGCGTCGCGCTGAAATTCGCCGGACAACAGCAGCGCAATCCCGCGCTGATCCGCGCGTCGCTCGAGTCGATGCACGACCGCCTGACCAATCGGGGTTACATCCAGGAATCGCTGGATCAGCTGCGCGATGCCTCGGCGAAGCTCGATGCGGGTCTGAGCCAGATGAATGCGCCGCGGCCGGCGAGCTGGTTTGCGCTGTCGGGCGATACCGGCGCCAAGGGTGAGCCGATTTCCGGGAAACATGCCGCCGCCCTGCGCGACTTGTGGGCCGCGCAACAAGAGGCGTTGCAGCCGCTGCTGAAATTCACGGGAGTGCCCTACCAGGACAACGAGACGACCGGCACCGTGCTCAATGAGAATGGCCGGCAGCTGGAGCGGGACGTTACCGCGGCCCTGCGCGTCGGGCGGCGCACGATACCTCAGCTCGACGCCGAGCTGGGCGCGATCGTCACGGATTTGCAGACCGGTAACGCGCGCTCCGCCACCGAATTGCGCCTGGTCATGTTGACCGGTCTGCTCATCGCCCTCGTGCTCGGCGTGCTGGTCGCGACGCTGCTGCTCGCCCGCCAACGCCAGGACGCCTCGCTGCGCGAGGCCCGCCAACAGACCGCCGACATTTTGCGCACCGTCAAGGACGGATTGTTTTTGCTCGATGAGCATCTGGTGATCGGCGCGTCTTATTCCAGTGCGCTCGAAGCGCTGTTCCAGCGCAATGACTTCGCGGGACTGCCATTCGAGAAGCTGTTGAAAAACATCGTGTCCGAGAAAACCCTCGCCACGGCGCTGAAATTCGTTGCCGTGCTGTGGTCGGAGCGAACCAAGGAAAATCTGGTCAAAACCATCAATCCTCTCGGCGAGGTCGAGGTCAACTTCGACAGCGGCCACGGCAAGATTTCCACCCGCTATCTGCAATTCGAATTCCACCGGGTCCGAGTCGACGGCAAAATCCAGCACGTGTTGGTGGCGGTATCGGACGTCAGCGCGCGCGTGGATCTCGCCCGGGAACTGCAATCTTCGCAAAACCAGGCGCAGGCGCAGGTCGACACCTTGTTGGGCATATTGCACGTCGATCCGACGCAGCTGGCGTCGTTCCTGAACGATTCCAACGCCGCCATGAAGATGATCAATGCGGTGCTGCGGGAGCCGGCCCGCGAAGAGAGCGCGTTCCGCAAGAAGCTCGACACCCTTTTCCGGCAGGTGCACTCGGTCAAGGGCGAGGCAGCGGCCCTGGGGTTGTCCTCCATCGAGAGCCGCGCGCATTCATTCGAGGATGACTTGAAGATGCTGCGCGACAAATCGGATCTCTCGGGAAACGATTTCCTGCCGTTGGTCATCAAATTGGACGACCTATTGACGCATCTGCAGTCGGTCGGCGACCTGGTGTCGCGCCTCGCGCGTCTGCACGTCGCCGCAACCGGCGGGAGTGAACCCAACTCCCACACGGAAACGGCGGTCATCGACCACACGGGTCCTGCCGAAGTCCTCGCCAGGCAAGACGGCAGCCTGACCTCCATGCTGCAACAGCTCGCGCTGCGGGTGGCGAGCGAGAATCACAAGGAAGCGGCGTTGCAATGCATGGGATTCGACACCGTTCCCGACGAATACCGCCGCATCGTCAAGGACATCGCGGTGCAAGCCGTGCGAAACTCCATCGTGCACGGCATCGAATCCGCCACGGATCGGCTGAACACCGGTAAGCCGATGCAGGGCCAGCTCAAGCTCATCTTCCAGGAACTCGGGGACACGGGTTACAAGCTCATCGCCGAAGATGACGGCCAAGGCTTGTCAACCGACAAGATCAAGCACGCCGCACTCAAGAAGGGGTTCATCACTCCCGAAAAGGCGGCCACCCTGGACGCCAAGCAGATATTCTCCCTGCTGTTTCAGCCGGGATTTTCCACCGTCGAGAATGCCACCAAGGATGCCGGGCGCGGCGTCGGAATGAACTTGATGGCCGGACTCATGCAGCAGATTGGCGGGAAGGTCTCCGTGGCCACTGTGCCCGGTAAATTTACGCGCCTCACGTTGAGCATGCCCCCGGCCAAGCGCGCGGGGAACACGGAAGCAGCGTAATGGACAATGCGGCTGCGCCCAAGGCTTCCCTGAAGCTGATGATCGTCGATGATTCGAATATCATCAGGCGGCGCATAGAACGCTCGCAGCAAATCGCGCGTCTGGAAGTAGTCGGCGCGGCGAGCAACGGCCGCGCGGCCGTGGAAATGTTCCTGCGCACGCAGCCCGATGTCGTGACGATGGACCTGACCATGCCCGAGATGGACGGCATCGAATGCGTGGAGGAATTGGTCGCGATCAATTCCAATGTGCTCATTTTGGTGGTCTCCGCGCTTGCCGACAAGGCAACCGCGGTCGAAGCGATTGAGAAAGGGGCGAACGGATTCCTCTGCAAGCCATTCACCGATCGGCAGCTCAACGATGCGTTGGAAGAGCTGCTGTCGGAGGCCTGAGATGTTCAAAGAAGCTGAAATCCGCACATTCATCGAGGGGACGACCAATTATTTCGAGACGTCGGCCCAGCAGTCGGCGACCGTCGGATCGCCTTATCTCGTCACCGACGGCAAGCCCGGTGCCTATGAGTACACGGGCGTCATCGGCATCACCGGCGCGCGCAAAGGCGTCGTGTACTTTACCGCGCCCCGCGGCATGCTCACGGTTTTGCTGATGCGCATGCAAGAAACCGACACCAGCGATGAGAACATCAAGGATCTGGTCGGGGAAGTCGCCAATACGATTTCAGGAAACGCGCGCCGCGATTTCGGCAAGAACTTCAACATCTCCGTGCCGGTCGTCATCGCGCACGACTTGGAGAAGGTCCCCGCACCCTATGCGCGATCCTTCGTGATTCCCATCAATTGGCGCACGCACTCCGCCAAACTCGTGGTCTGCCTCGAGTAACGCTTGAAGAGCGCGGCGCGCTATCAATCCCTCGACCGGGAAGGCTATTTGCCGTCGACCGAAAAAGCCAGCAGCACGTTGACTCCATTGCTGCCCGTTCGGGCCGCGCCGTTGAATCCGGACATCGTGTACACCATGCCTCCCGCAATGGTCGGCCCCATGCCATCGATACCGCCGCCCGGCTGAGCGGGGTTGGCGTTGACGGTATTGTAGGTTTGCGCGGTGGTGCTGAATTCCCAGACGATTTTCCCAGTCGCCGCATCGTAGGCGCGAAACCAGCCGTCCAATGTGCCCGAGAATACGATGCCCGGCATCACCCCCGGCGCCGCGGATTGAGCGCGCACGCAAGCGCCCTTGGTGAAGTCTTTCGAGCGGTCGCCCGCGTAGTGGCAGGGTGCAACGGGGGCGGGCGTGTTCCAGACAACTTTGCCCGTGAAGGGATCCAGTGCAGACAAGCCCGGCTTGCCCGGTGCGGCATTCTCAGGCGCGGGGGGCGGCGCGCCGGCGGCCACGGCGATTTCGTTGAAAATCTCACCGATGTCGGAGTTGGGAACGAACACATACTTCGAGTCCGCGCCGATTCCCCATTCGATGCCGCCCAGCGGCGAACCGGCGCCCACGGCGGTCTTCCACAGCGTATGTCCCGTGTCCGGATCAACGCCATAGACGATGCCCGATTTTTGTCCCGCGACAAGAATCCGCTGGTTGCCGCGCTTGATCAATATGGGCGTGGCGCCAAAGTCATAGTCCGGGCCCGTCGGCGAAGGGCAGTTGGCAACCTTGACCGGCCCGCTGCAGCCGACGATGAAATTGTCATTGGTGGTGACCTGATTGCGCCAGCGCACTTTGCCGGTCTTCATTTCCACCGCGACGATGGCATCATCGCCGTCGGTGGTCGCATCCGTGTAGCTGTCGCCCGTGACCAAGTAGACCAAGCCGCGCTTGGCGTCGACCGTCGGCGAGGCCCAGACCGGAGCGCCCGCCGGGCCTTGCATTTGCACGCCGTTGGCATTCTTGCGTGTCGGCCGCAGCGGCTCGGTAATCATATAGGTCTGCCATTGCTTCCGGCCCGTCTTCAGATCCAGCGCCGCCAGACTGCCGCGGAATGTGCAGCAGGCATAATTCGGCTGCATCGCCACCACTTCTTCGCCGGAGGAGAGCGGTACGAATAGCTGGTCTCCGGACACCACCGGCGTACCGGTGATGTTTGACGCCATGTGATTTTCCAACGATTCGCTGTGCCATATCTCCTTGCCGGTTTGCGCATCAAACGCCCGCACCACACGCTTGCCGACCCCGACAAACGTCGCCCAACCGCTGGGCGAGATGGAAGACCGAATCACCATCGGCGTGGTGCGCGACGAGGCATCCTCGATCGCCCAGTGCACGCAGCCGGTTTTGGCGTCCAATGCGTAGAACTTGCCGCCGCGATTGGTGATGAACAGCCAGTCGCCGACCACAACCGGTTGGCCGCCGCCCGCCATCGACATCGCCCACTTCACCTTGAGCCTCGGAACATCGGCGGCGCTGATCCCCGGATTCGGCTGAAAACGGCTGGAATTTTCGTCCGGCCCGAGAGCGGGCCAATCGGAAGCGCTCGCCTTGATCGGGCCATTGCCGGTGCACATCTGATCGGTTCCGGTGCTTGCCAATTTCTGTCCGGGCGCAAGATACAGCGCGACCGCCTCGATCTCGGGGCGCGACAACCCCTTCGCCATGGGGGCCATCACACCGGTGGTCAGCGCGGTGACGATGTCCGCGGGGGTGTGAAACACCAGCTCCGCCCGGCTCGGTGCCCGTTCCACGGCGGGTTCATGACACGATTTGCAGCGGGCGTTGTACACGGCCTCGCCGCTCAGGACGGGCGCCGCCGCTTGCTCGGCGAAGGCGAGCGCGCCACAGCAGCAGGCAAGCGTCAACAGGGTACATCCCGAGATCCAGGCCCGAATAGTGCTCATGAATCAACTCTCCCTTCAGATTCGAATCTATTACGAGAATCCAATCCACCGTCCCGCCATGGCAACCGTCAGCCATGCCGCGATCGTCAGCACCGTCACGCTGCGCACGCGCAAGCCAGACGCACCCCGCCGGACGAGGGGATTGAACACGAAGTAGGTGAGCACGAGCGCCAGGCCCAACGAAATCATTTTCACCCAGAACGCCTGGCGTCCGTAAAGCTTCACCGGCTCGGAGATTCCCAACAGGATTCCGGTGGCGAGCAGCACGATGACCGCGCCGTTCAGGTAGCGATGCGCGCTCTTGTAGAGCTCGGCGACCGGGGTCTTCAATCCCCAACCCAGAATCGACAACGACATGATCAGGATGGAGCCGCCGAGCAGCGCGAGGGCCAGCAGGTGTGTCGACTCGATCGCCGGGAACAGCCACGTCGACTCGCGAATGGTCTGGCCGAGCGCCGAGGCTTCGATGGTTTGCGCGGTGTGGTACAGGCTCATGGATCAGCCCGGATCCAGGGGGCAGCCCGTGAGTTCCGCCATGACCGGCGAGGTGATGCTGTCGCAATCAAACCAGTTGTAAGCGATGAGCCGGCCGAAGACGATGACACAGGCCCAGGCGCTCAACGAAATGACGGCACAAATCTTGGATTTTCCCGGCACCGGCCCTAAGTCCCAGGCTGCTTTGTCCCGCTCCACCTTGAAAGTGAAAACAGCGATGTTGATCGCAGCGATCAAAATCATGAGGCATTTCAACCTGAACCAGAGGCTGTGATAGGTGCGAATCGGGATGGCGAGAAACAGCATCGAGCCCGTGATCACCAGCAGCACGAACCCCGCGATCGTCCAGGGTAGAATCCTCGAGAGCATCTGCGAGACGGGCACCTTGGTATAGGAAATGCCTAACAGCCGCAGGTCCACCATCGCAATGGTGCCGACAAACAACATGATGGACATAACGTGGGTGGATTCCGTAATCGCATACATGTAGAGCGATTCATGCAGTGCGATGCTCCAAGGCGTGTCCGCCAGTTTGGTGACCAGTCCCTCGAGCATCGATTCCCCGCTTGTTATATATCAGCCATGCTCACCCTTTCATAAAGCCGCAAATCCAAGGGCGCAAAGGAAATTGTATTGCAATAACAGTTGTCTAAAGCGATTATAAGCGGTGATTATACGGGCCCTTTGAGCGCCGTCCACCAATGAAGGCGCCGAGAGTAAGAATTAGACACCTGGAGATCTCGAATGAAAGTACGCACTGACAAAGTTGCGCGAATTGCAGCCGCCCTGACGACGGCAGTCGCTCTCAGCGCGCCTGCCTGGGCGCATCACGCTTTCCAGGCCGAGTTCGACGGCAATGTGCCCATCATGCTTCAGGGCAAGGTCACCAAGGTGGAGTGGATCAATCCGCACACGTGGGTCCACATGACCGTCGTGACGAACGGCACACCGCAAGAATGGATGGTTGAAGCGGGCACGCCGAATACGCTGCTGCGCGAGGGCCTGACGCGCGACTCGCTGAAGGCGGGCGAGGAAATCATCGTGCGCGGTTACCGAGCCAAGGATGCGCGCTGCCGGCCGGCTTGCAAGGCCAATGGGCGCGACGTGACATTCCTGGACGGCCACAAGGTATTCATGGGATCGAGCGGCACCGGTGCGCCGAAAGACGGCGCGGACCCGAACGAAAAGTAGCGAATCTCGAGGAACAATTGCTTGGTTGGAAACGAGGGGGACGTTCTGAATAAGAAGATAAAGATATGGGCTCTGCTGACCCTGACCGGATCGGTGGCGGCAGCGGCTTACAGCTATGCGGCACCCGCTGCCGCGGCGGCACCAGTTGCCGCGCACAAAACACCCGCCGGCAGTGCGATTGACCGGGTCGGCGGGCACCCTAATTTCAGCGGCGTCTGGTCGGTCATGAACACCGCCAACTGGGACATCGAGCCGCACTTGGCCAGCGCCGCGCTGGAGTTGCGTCCGGGCCCGGTGGTTCCCGTGCCCGCCAAAGCCATCGTGGCTCTTGGCGCGGTCGGCTCAGTGCCCGCCGGCATGGGTGTGGTCGAGGGCGGAAAGATCCCGTACAAGCCCGAGGCGCTGGCGCAAAAGCAGGACAATCAAAAACACTATCTGGAGCGGGATCCGGAAGTGAAGTGCGACCTGCCCGGCGTGCCGCGTGCGAACTACATGCCTTTTCCGTTCCAGATCGTGCAGTCCGCAAGGACCATGCTGTTTTCGTACGAGTACGACGGCGCGGTCCGCGACATTCTTTTCAATGATCCGGGTCCGGCGCCGATCGACAGCTGGATGGGTCAATCGGTTGGAAAGTGGGATGGCGACACGTTGGTGGTCACCGTCACGGCACAAACCGACGGCACGTGGTTTGACCGCGCGGGCAACTTTCATTCGGGCGACATGAAAGTCGTCGAGCGCTGGACTCTCATGAATGAGAACACCATTCGCTATGAAGCCGAGATCACGGACCCCGCGACCTTCACGAGGCCGTGGAAAATGAGCATGCTCATGTATCGGCGCCTCGGCGAGGATGCCCGATTGCAGCAGTTCAAGTGTGTCGAGTTCGTTGAGGAACTCATGTATGGCGACTTGCGTAAGGAGCCCCTGAAATGAGCAAGAAATTTTCGGCCTTGGTTCTAGGCGCGGCGATTGCCGCGCTGGCCGCATCGGCGGCCTCCGCGGCGCCGGCAGCCGCCGCGTACAAAGCCCCCGTCAACGCCTATGGCCAGCCGGATCTGGAAGGTACCTGGACCAATGCGACGCTGACCACGCTCGAACGGCCCAAGGAATACGGCACCCGCTTGGTGATGAGCGGTGAGGAGGTCAAAAAGGTCGAGGGTGATGATGCCAAGATGTACGCAGCCGACGCGGCGCCGCGCGACCCCAAGGTGAAGACCACGGACCTGCCGCACGAGTGCGGCCGGGGCTTCAGCGGCGCCGGCTGCGGCTACAACGCAGCGTGGATCGATCCCGGCAACACCGTCATGCGGGTG
>Ga0210406_10000476_pt1 | contig 54147 bp, 48 predicted proteins | sample IncBWC30MmetaG_FD_155454 | JGI IMG/M metagenome (GOLD analysis project Ga0210406, IMG submission 155454) | Forest soil microbial communities from Barre Woods Harvard Forest LTER site, Petersham, Massachusetts, United States - Inc-BW-C-30-M | ecosystem: Environmental > Terrestrial > Soil >...
GAGTGGCAGGCGACCACGGCGAGCCGATCGCCCAATACATTCAGATTGGTGATTTTTTATTTCAGAACAACTTGCCTGCGAATGCCCATGGCAATGGCTATGCCGATCCGAACCTGCTGATTCCGGCGACTATCGGAAATGTCACGACCGACGCCGGCGCTTTCGATGTGCGGCACGGAAATAACGCGGAGAATCTTGCGGTTGCTTATGGGCTTCGTCCTCGACTCGAACCGTTCGCTGAATTCACGGGAGACCTGCGCGACTACGATTTCGTAACCGGATGGAGTCCGGCAAACCTGCAAACCGGCGCCTGGCTGGCAATGGAAATTGCCGGTGGAAACGGCCTCCTGTCTTTCCCAGAGAAACGCAAGCAATACAAGATCAATGGAGAAAGATCGTTTACGTTTGGCCGTCATCAGCTCACGATCTTCGGTGCAGGCTATTACGGTTTCTCGCACGTGCCGGGACTCGTGCCGATTGACACGCCGGTGCCGTGCGAGACGATCGACCCGCGGCAACAGGACCTCACGCATACTTCGTTAATCGTAGCCAGCGATACCTGGCAAATTTCTGACAAACGACAAGTACAGTTCTCCACCTTCTTTCGCACATACAGTCTCAGATTGCAGTCCGATTTTGGCGATGGTCTGATCCGCCAGTCAGAATTTCGCACGGTCGCCGGAGGCAACGCATCCTTTAACCAACAAATCAATAAAAAGATTTCTTTCCTTGTGGGATTGGATTTGAGGCAAGACGCCCCCCGCAATGCCGAGCTCGCCCGGGGGGATGCGAGCGGCACATTTCAGCCAGTGACACTGAACAACTTCAGCATTGGGGATGTTGCATCATACGCAGCCATCACTGGGACGCTTTCGAAGTTCGTGAGCTACAGTTTGGGTGTGCGCAGGGATGAAATTTTCTTCAATAATAAGGATCGGCTGTTTCCCGCCAATTCATACCAGACCACGTCGGGTCTCACTTCCCCACGCGGTACGCTCACCTTCCATGCACCCGAAAAGACTCACATTCCTCTGCTGGCATTCAGCTACGGTGAAGGATTTCATACAAACGATCCGCGAATCGGGCTGGGGGAGAGTCAGGGAACCCCGATCGCAAGTGCGGGAGCCTATCAGTTAGTCGCTGCGGAGACTGTGGCTGGAACCCAATTTCGATTGACATTGAGCCAAGTCAGCAATTCGCAGGAACTGGCCAAAATCGATCCCGATACCGGATTGCAGGAAGGTGTGGGTCCATCGCTGGTTCGTTCGCTGATGTTCTCGGCGCATCATCATTTCTCGTTTGGTTCTCTGCAAGCTACATTCGCGCGGGCCACAGCTATCGAAACACTCACCGGGCAGCCCGTCCCAGAAGCACCGCGCCTGATTTGGGATGTCTCCGGCACAACGATTCGCCTGCCATGGGGACTGCGAGCAGGAGCGGAACTGGAATACGTTGGCCCCAAGCCTTTGGGAGACGGCTTCACGGCTGTGCCGGTGCGCGAAATTCGCGGATCGTTGACGCGCAGCTTCAGCGCTGGGCTATTCGACACCGGGGTTCACTTCTTACTGGCGAACGGCTATACCGGACAAACCCTGGAGACTCTTCAGCTACCCGGTGAGGCAAATCCATTCGAACGGATTGTGGGCGTGCGGAAGGCGTCCTGGGCCGGAATAACGCTTAGCTACCATTTCAGAAAGATGAATCAGTAAAAATTGAAGATCCAATATTTACCTAAGACGCTCATCTCACATGATTGACAGCCAAGTACACTGATCCAGTCTCTTGAACCAGATCTTTTGCTTCCGCTGGCTGCGAGCTCGCGACCGGGTGGACTGTCGAACTCACTACCTCAAACGTCTTAACGTAAGGAGCGGCGTCCAGGAGCTTTCCCAGAATCTTCAACACTTGTGGGTAAGCGCCTGAGTTGTAGGCTTGTGCATCCTGCTCATGATCCCAGAAGCTGATCGTAGCGACTTCTGTATCGCCAGGAACGGCTAGAGTGATCAAATCCAGAAAACCTTCCTGCTTGCGGAGCCAGGGAAGGATCTCGACTTCCATCAGACGCACGAATTCTGTAAGTGAGTTTGGTTTCAGGCGCGCAGCAACCTTGCGGGCAAACATGCTAACCTCCCCGGTGTTGGCTGGCTTTCCTAATCCTGCATGGAACCGATCTGCACGACACCGCATATTGCATAGTGCATTTCGGCGCCGAGGCGTTACAGTGACGTTCGTACAGCCCTACCACGGCCTTGGTCGCGCTCATGCGGGGCGTGAGACTCTTCTGCGCTTGCAGCACGACTGAAGTCGTGCCCTTCCCCACCGAATCCGTCGCGGGCACGAGGACGCGCGCTCGACCGGCAAATGCAGATTCCTCTCTCTTCGGCTCAGTCGGATAACAATGGGTGGTTTGGAGAGGTTGTAGCGTGGATCCTTTTCTGGCTCTTACGGCACGACTGAATTTAGTGCCCTTCCCACGAAGGCCGGCGGGCGAGAGCCTGCTCTGAGCGAAGTCGAAGGGGCGCCCGCGCCACACGAGCAACATTGGCCCATCTCGCGGAGCGTCCCAGAACGGGAATACCCGCTCGTCCCTCGCACTTCTCCGCTTGACTTTGTCCGGCTATGCAGCTAATCCTATTGATTGGCACTTAGCTCTCTGACAACACAATAGCCCCTAAGTCCTTTGCTGGGAATATTTTGCATATAAGTCCTTATTCCTCAAAGATCTTGGTTGTGGTCTGGTCCTAACTCGATGATTGCAAAAGATCAGGGGGAGGGGGGTATACCCATAGTTGATAAAGAGTAAATAGCCTCACGGAAACGAGTCGGCCGCAGACAGGAGTGTCCGCGCTACACCAGACAGCGGGCCTGTTCCGGAAATGGAACAAGAATCATTTTTGTTTAGGCGTGTGCTTGCCGGTGGTGTAAGTAATGGGCTCTGTATAATGCGGGGCCCTGCATTTCGGCTCTCCCCCATCCGTGTATGGGCCCCGCACGTGGGTTGGCCTTCGGGTTTTGCTCCATTGGTTTTGCTCATGTTGAACCGACGGGTTGGCGGTATAATCCGCTTATCGGAGGAACATGTATGCGAAACGTCGGCCTCCTGTTGGTTTTGCTGGGCGGATTGGTTTCGATTTGCGGGGCCAGCGACTCGGCGCGGCAGAGTGCGTCGCCGGTGGCGAACGCTTTCAGTTCGAATTGGCTCAATGCTGCCGGGATCGTGCGTCCGGATTTTTCGATGGCTGGTGATCGCTCGGACCGGGATCGCCGCAGCTTCGATTCGCGCGATGGGGAGCTGACTTGCTACAAGATCCAGAGCTATCTGGTGAAACGGCAGAGTCCGGATTCCGATGTGACTGAGCCGATCGGGTATTCAACTTGCCAGCGGTCGTCCAGGTATAACGTGAAGAAGGCGGAGGAACCTGGCACCGCTCCTTCGCGTTGAGATTCTGCTGCTGGGTGCACGGGCGTCGATGCCCGCGTCTACGTTGTTCTTGTCCTGTCTTTGAATTAATCTGCGTGACCTTTTCCGCCGACTGTCGTTTATATCGTTAGAGGCGCGATGGTGGTTCGAGCACCGGCATCGAGGCGGTCCCCGGAGCAGGCGGAGGAACGCCTGCTGGTCGAGGCTGCGCAGCAAGATCCTAGCCGGTTCGGCGAACTCTACGAGATCAATTTTGAGCGGGTCTACGCGTTCGTGGCGCGGCGCGTGGGCGATCGCGATGCGGCGGAGGATTTGACCTCGGAGGTATTTCACAAAGCCTTGGCGAATCTGCGGCGCTTCGAGTGGCGTGGTGTGCCGTTTGCGGCGTGGCTTCTTAGGATTGCGGGCAATGCGATTGCGGATCGGGCGCAGCGGGTGGGGAGAGAGTTGACGGTGGACGATCCTCCGGAGTTTGGGGAGGAGGCGCGTGCTCTGGTCAATCTCGAGGAAGTGGAACATCGGGCGCGGCTGTTTCGGTTGGTGGAGGGGCTGCCGGAGGATCAGCGGCGCGTGATCGCGATGCGGTTCGCGGAGGAGAAGAGTATTCGCGAAATCGCGAACGAGCTACAGCGCACGGAGGGTGCGGTGAAGCAGTTGCAGTTCCGTGGCTTGCAGAGTCTGCGGGCGCGGATCAAAGGCGAAAAACCACCCGTCGCCGCTCAGGGCAGGCTCCGGGTAGGAAGCAACGCAAAGGGGAGCAAAAGGCCTGGTGGCAAAGATGCCTAGGCGCAGTTTGATCGACCAACTCGATGAGGCGGTGCAAGGTGTGATCCGTAATCTCGGCGCGCCGCTGCCGTCTGGGAACGCAGGCGTGAATCCGCTGGTGCGCGTTGCGGTTGAGTTGCGTGATTTGCCGCGAGAAGAGTTCAAAATCCGTTTGAAGAATGATTTGGAAAGGAGTGTTTCAATGGCAACCACAATAGCACCTGTAACTGCAACTCGCACCTTCGCGGCCCCCAGGCTGACGTTCAATGACGTGGCGAAAGCGATCGAATTCTATAAGCAGGCTTTTGCAGCCAAGGAGACCATGCGCTTCGACACCGGAGCGGGTATCGCGCATGCGGAAATCATGATTGGAGATTCGGTCATCATGCTATCCGAGGAATGGCCGGAGGGCGGACGGTACAGTGCTGAGACCACGGGCAGTTCGCCGGTTAGCATGCGGATCAAGGTTCCGGACGTGGACGCCTTCGTGGACCGCGCCGTGACGGCTGGGGCAAAGGTGGAACGCCCGATCGCGGATCAGTTCTATGGATACCGCGAGGGAACTTTGCTCGATCCCTTTGGATACTCGTGGAGTGTGGCCACGGTGAAGGAGGAGATGTCGGTCGAAGAGATGCACCGCCGCTTCCGGGCGATGATGAAAGAGGAAGAAACGAAAAAGCCTGCGGTGAATCCGATTCCCAAGGGTTTTCGCACGGTCACGCCCTACATGATTGCCAAGGACGGTCCAGCGCTGCTGGAGTTTGCCAAACAGGCGTTCGGGGCCGAAGAAACATTCCGCACTGTGGGATCAGCGGGCGGCCTCCATGCGGAGGCCCGCATCAGCGATTCGATGTTGATGGTGGGTGGGGGCATTCCGGGGCGCGAGTTCAAGGGTACGGCCAATACTCATGCGATCCATCTCTACGTTCCGGATTGCGATGCGGTTTATGAACAGGCGCTGCGGGCGGGGGCTACGTCCCTCGGCGAGCCTAGAGATCAAGAGTACGGAGAGCGCTCCGGCAGCGTAAAAGATCGGGCGGGAAACTTCTGGTATATCGCCACTGCCCAGGGCGAGAGTTATATTCCCAAAGGATTGAACAGCGTCAATGTTTATATGCATCCGTTGCGGGCCGAGCCGGTTATTAACTTCTTGAAACGGGCATTCGGGGCGCGAGAGCTTGGGAAATACGCATCGCCCGACGGTGTTGTCCATCATGCTGAGATACGCGTTGGGGATTCGGTGGTCGAGATGGGCGAGGCCCACGGGAAGTATGCGCCCATGCCGACAATGTTTCATCTATACGTGCCGGATTGCGATGCGGTTTACCAGCGGGCACTGGAGGCAGGCGCGACTTCGATTTCGGAACCAGTTGACCAACCCTATGGCGATCGCAGCGGCGGGGTGAAAGACGCCTTCGGCAATCAGTGGTACATTGCGACGCACATCAAAGATATGACTTCATGAGAATGTGCGGTGTCGTTTCAGCATAGGTGCAATCTTGTAACGGGAATCGCACCGAAAAAATCGGAGTGTGGTTCGTCGGATGGAATTGCGTCGCCGCGATTTCGAACCCGCCGCGAGGTTTTGATGAACCACACCCCATGTCGGCTCTCGACTGAGCCCGTCGCGGAAACGATCAGAAGGTGAAACGACCACCGACTGTCGGAGCACAGTTGTTGTTGTAGAAATAGGGGACGCCGGGTTTATGAGGAATGGCAATGGCCAGACCGCCCTTCACGTAGGAATACGCAATTCCGGCAAAACCGTCGAAACGCTTGGTGAAGTGATGATCCGCATAAAGCGATCCCTCGTTGAGGGTGCCCGCGCAGGAACTGCGGAAACCGGCCGCGGGCGAGCAGGTCGGCGGAAGACGGAAGTCGTTCTGACGTTGCTGATACCAGGATAAAGTGACGTCGGTTTTGCTGTCGATGGCGTATTTCCCGCCCGTCCACCAGATGTTCACCAACTTCTGAGAATCAAGATTGTTGTCTTCGACCCCGCTCATGATATAACCGCCCTGGTCCGAGGCGCCCACTCCTAACGGATTCTTCGGATTATTCTGCCAGATGTATTCGTAGCCGGCAAAAAGCTTGAGCGGACTCCACGTGTACTTGGCAGCGACCATAACTGCGCGGTTGTCGGTCACGATGCCATAGACGGTGTTGTGCGTGTCGATCAGATTGACCCCGCCGGTGATGGGGTTTGTATTGATGCTGTTGGTGGTCGACTGAAATGACTGCGTCGGACTCTGAGGCCCCAGCAAGGGGTTCAATACGCTGATCGCCTGGTTGTACTGTTGAAATACGACGTCAGCGGAGAATTTGCCGTAGGCTCCGCCGAGGTCGAATCCATAGGCGTTGTTATGCGCCTGTTGAGGCGTACAGGTGGTGGCAGTCCAGGCTGCGGAGGCCGAGTAGCAACCAGCAGAACCATCGGCGAATTTATACATCGCGCCGAAATGGACCGGGCCATAGGTGAGGCGGTACTTCAGGGCATCGTCCCACCGGGTGTTCTCGGTGTCGCCGCCGCCGGCCATGGTGCCGTTATACCCGATGTACGAAAAGGCATAGCTGCCGCCCGCCGGATCGTAAAGGAGCATCGCATCGGTGCCGAGAGCGCGCTGACGACCGAAGGTCAGCGTGCCGAAATGCGCGGACGATACACCGCCATAGATTTCGTCATTGAAGGGTTGACCCGCACGCGCGCCGTCGATGGCGTACGAATAGCTCCTCCTGGGAAGGCCGTTGTTGATGGTGTCGGTGGCTGACGCGTTGGCGAGCAGGCCGGACTGCGGATTGATGCCAGTTGAAGCGTTGAATACAACCGACCAGCCAGGCAGAAACTCTTCCTTGCCCCTGATGCCCAGACCCGTCTGCGACAGGTTGTTCGGTGCGACGAGGAATCGATGTTGAAAGCCGTTTCGGTTCACCAGAGATGCGCCTTCATAGTTATAGCCGTTTTCCGGTAAGCCGTGGCTGACCCAGCCGACGCCGATGTCATAGGCACCGTACAGCGTGATCCCGTGCCAGGTCAGGGTGCAATCGGTGGTGGCGAACTCGTGGCCGCTCGCGCAGGCGTCGGGCGTGCTCCGCTGCATCTTAATGTCGACCGTGGCGTCCTGGCCAACCGCCAAGCTGATTCCGGTGCGCGTTTCATCGGCGAACCCTTGTTTTGCCGCTCGAATCTCGAAGCGACCCACAGACAGGCCGGACGCCTGATAGCGCCCCCCGCCGTCGGTTGTGATCGAGCGCGTTGCACCTGTATCGACGTTCCTGACTGTAACCGTGACATTGCGAAGGGCTGCGCCGGTTTGGTCCGTCACTACGCCGGAAAGGCTCGCTTCCGTTTGGGCCTGGGCAAAGGTTATGGATGACGAAAGCAAAAAACTAACCGCTGCGATAAACAGGCAGGCCTTGCGCATCGTGCCTCCAATGTAAGTGATTTGCGTTGAAGAATCAGAAGTGTATAACAAGTATGTTTTAACTGTCCAATACTAAGCGGTTTAATTCCTTTTCGAGGTCGAGTTCTGAGCTATACTACCGAAGCAAGTTAGCGCTGTTGACCGGACCCTGCGTTGACTGTACGATTTTTTCCATGCAGAGGAATGGCAAATCCGGACGGAAGACTGAGGAGTTGCTGAAACTCCGTGACGCAGCCTTGCAGCTCGGAATCAGCTTTCCCACCATAAAGCAATGGATTTACAAGAAGAAAATTCGTAGCATCCGGACGGCTGGAGGACATCACCGCATTCCGGAAAGTGAAGTAGACCGGCTGCTTTTCAGAACGCGAGGCAAAACGGAGAAGGAACGCAAGCTGGTGATCCGCCGGGTTAGTGGACGCAATCAACTTGTAGGGAGAATCGATACGGTTCGCATCAGCGGGCTGATGGCGGAAATCGCGATTTCGATTGGTGGGCAGCAAATCACTTCGATAATTACAGCTCGTTCGGCACGAGAGATGCAACTGAAGCCGGGGCAAACGGCTGCGGCGCTTATCAAAGCCACTGAAGTCATGATTCTGAGGGTGTGAAGGTGAGACATCGCTCCAGACGTCAATTTCTTTCTGTTGTGTTTGTCGCTCTGTGGCTGAAGGCAGCGCCGGCGTTTTGTCAGCAGTTAACGGTTCAAACTGAGAGCGGCAGACCAACCGTCCTGGCGCGGGCCGACATCGAGGCATTACCGCACACCAAGGTCACGACCGGCGCTTCCACAACGTTTGAGGGTGTTTCGCTCAAGGCCGTGTTGGAAAAGGCGGGAGTTGAGTTTGGGGAAACGCTGAAGGGTAAGCGACTGGCGTCCTATCTGCTGGTGGAAGCGGCGGATGGCTATCGTGTCGTGATTGCTCTGCCCGAGCTAGACCCGGCATTCACGGACAAGCAGGTCATTCTGGCCTTTTTGAAAGATGGGAAGCCGCTAGACGAAAAGGAGGGGCCCTACCGCGTCGTGATACCCGAGGAAAAAAGGATGGCACGATGGGTGCGGCAAGTAACGAAGCTCAGGATTGTGGATGTGCAGTGACCCGGTTCAATCTTTCTGAATCATCACTTCGGTAGCTTTGACTACAGCGGTGACGGTGTCGGCCCTTCTTGAGCTTAAGTTCGTCGGCGCTACGGCGGGTGATTGCGCTCTCAATGAGATGGTCTCCGACGTGTACGATCACGTGGGCCATGATGTCGCCGAGTTGAATTTCTTCGATTTTTCCGGGTCGTTTGTTTCTGGCTGAGATTGGCGTGTCAGTCATTATAAGCCGAGGAGAGAGCGCATGAGCGCCCTAAGACTGAAGTTGATCGCGCTTCTGGCGGCCGGCTTCATTTCTCAAGTATGCGCAGCTCAAGAGATCACCGTCGCGGCGGCTGCGGACCTTCAATTTGCCATGCAAGAAGTGGCGGCTCAATTCCAAAAGGAAACGGGCAAGACGGTGAAGCTTATTTACGGCTCGTCAGGCAATTTCTTCCAGCAGATTCAAAACGACGCTCCCTTCGACATGTTCTTCTCGGCCAATCTCGACTACCCGAAGAAACTGGAAGCCGCTGGATTGATTGAGCCGGGCAGTTTTTATGAATACGCGAAGGGCAAGATCGTAATCTGGGTCAGGAACGACTCGAAACTCGATTTGAGTTCCGGTATACGGGTTCTGCTGGATCCTTCGGTTAAGAAACTCGCCGTGGCCAACCCGCAACATGCGCCGTACGGGCAGGCCGCGGTCGCGGCCATGCAGAAGGAAAACATCTATGAAAAGGTGAAAGAAAAGTTTGTGCTGGGCGAAAATATTTCCCAGACAGCGTCGTTTGTGGTATCCGGCTCGGCTGATGCAGGCATCGTGGCTCTGTCCCTCGCTTTGTCTCCGAACATGAAAGACAAAGGGCGTTACGCCGAGGTTCCAAGTGGCGAATACCCGGCTATTGCACAGGCGTGCGTCATTTTGAAATCGTCAAAGAATAAGGAAGCCGCACGACAATTCTTGTCGTTCTTCAAGACCGGGGCTGTCGGGGACCTCTTGAAAAAATACGGTTTCGACGTGCAATCTGGCTCGGACTGACGTTGCAGTCCAGGGCTGCACGGCGAAAAACAGCGGACCCGCAGTTTTGCACCGCGGAGAAGTGCATACTCAGTGCCTTTTCGTGACCACCGTCACAGCTATACTCTTGCGCCTGCGCTAGGATGAGTTCACTCCGTCAAGTGGCTGGCCTCGATTCACCCTGAGGCTTGCTTATGTTGTCGCTATTTTGGAAGTTTGTTTTCGTTGCACTCATCGCACCTTCAGTCTCCCTGCCGGTAATGGCAGAGCAACCGGCACGGTCGCCGGCAGGAGAAACGATCCCGACCGGATCGCCATTCTCGCATCATCCGCGCCCACTGACCCTAAGCTCCGGCTATATCTTCGCGGGCACGGTCAAGTCGGTGGAGCATGCTGCTCCTAAGGGGAACGGTTTCGCTACCGTCCAAATTAATTTTCATGTCGATCAGGGAATGCGGGGGGTTCGAACCGGGCAGACGGTTTCAATCCGCGAGTGGGCTGGCTTATGGCAATCGGGTGAACGCTATCGTCCGGGGGAGCGGGTTCTGCTGTTTCTCTATCCGCCGAGCCAGCTGGGACTGACGAGCCCGGTTCGAGGCCCGGCGGGCCGTTTCCGAATCGGGCCCGATGGCCGGGTCATTGTCGACCCAGGGCGAACCGGTCTCCTGTCGCCGGGCCCAAGCATGGGAGACGGGCTGCGGGGAAGAAGCCGCGTCACCCCTGTCGAGTTCGTCCGTTTTCTCCGCTCGGCAGAGGAAGAGTAACGCATGACGACACATCCATTTTTTTCGCGCGAGGAGACAATGTCAGGCGGGAGACAGTCGTGCTTCCGTAGTGGAAACTTTTCAAGGAGATCGAACCGCAAAGGGCAAGTTATGCCGCGCTTTGTCTGTTTTGTGGCGGTCCTACTGCTCACCTTCATACAACTTGCGCGAGCTGGAGGTCCGCGTTATATCGCTGGAGTCAGCTACTTCAACCAGGGAACGGCCGGCACGCCCCTGACGTGGGCTCAAGGAGCGGTTAACTACTACACCGACCAGGGCAGTCTGAGTTCGACGGTTTCCGGGCCTCAAGGCGACGCGTTGGTAGCTGACGCTTTCAGCCAGTGGACTACCGTCTCGACCGCCGCTGTATTAGCCATCCATGCTGGACAGCTCGCGGAAGACGTCAGCGGCGCTAACGTCTATCGCAACAGTGACGGCAGCCTTACGATGCCAGCCGACATTATGCCGACAGCCACAGGCACGCCCCTGGGCATCGTTTACGACGTGGACGGAACAGTCACGGACGCGCTTCTCGGGCAGGGCGCTGGTGATCCGTCTGAGTGTTTCGGCAATGCGGTTTTTGGCGGGCTGGACAATTTCGGGACCGATGCCCACTTTCTTCATGCGCTAGTAATTCTGAACGGGAATTGTGTCGCCCAGGTGCCTGATCCCGATGTGGAGTATCGGTTGGTGCGCGTGCTGGGGCAAGTATTGGGCCTCGGATGGTCGCAGACAAATCTCAACGTACAGACGCGCATTCCTCCCCCGACTGCCAATGACTACGTTGGTTTCAGCATCATGCATGCCGTTGATCTTCCTGAGTGCGTTCCGATTTCCTTGTGCTATTCCAACGGCGGCAAGGTGAACCCCTACCTGCCAAAAATGGATGATAAGGCGGCGCTCTCGCGCTTATATCCCGGGCCAAACTTTTCGGCTAGTACGGCGCGTATTCACGGCAACGTATATTTCGCAAATACGAACGGACTACCGGGTCAGGGCATGCAAGGTGTAAATGTGGTGGCCCGTTGGATCGATCCCAATACTGGCCTACCCTCGGGAGCTTACGCGGCGTCTTCCGTTTCTGGTTTCCTGTTTTCGGGAAATGTGGGAACCACGGTTACCGGCTACAACGACAGCAGCGGACAGCCCTTCAACCGCTACGGATCGAACGATCCCACACTCGAAGGATTCTTTGATCTGGCCGGATTGCAGATTCCCAACGGCGGGAACAGCGCACAATACCAGTTGACGGTCGAGGCCGTCGACGCTCTCTGGTCAGATACCGTGGGTCCTTACCAGCCCTGGCAAGTGTCGCCGTCTGGTTCGGAGCAGGCCATCACAGTAAACGTGACACTGGGCGGTGACGTTCCGCAGGACATTGTGATGCTGGGCAGTGCGGCTCAAAAGCCCGACTGGTTTGGATCCACAACCTACAGCTCTCCCGCGCCGGTGCCGCTTGTTGGCGACTGGGCAGCTTCGCTCGATCCCTACGGCGGCCTCGACTATTTCTGGTTTTCCGGCCAGGCAAACCGCACGCTTTCAGTATTGGTGACCGCGCTGGATCAGTCTGGCGCGCCATCAGAGGGCAAAGCTCAGCCTGTAATCGGCATGTGGGCGCTGTCCGATAAAGGAACATTTCCAGCGCCCGCAAACACGCCATCGGCATTTAATTCCTCAATTTTTGGGACGACGGTGCTGAACGCGCAACTGCAGCAGACGACGAACTTTCGCGTGGGGATAGCCGATATTCGAGGCGATGGACGTCCCGACTACAGGTACCACGCGCGCCTCCTGTACGGTGATCACATCACTCCGACGCGAGCCAGCGTGGCTGGCGGAACAGCGCTTGCCATTGCCGGATTCGGATTCCAGGCGAATACTGCGGTCACCGTTGGAAGCGCCAATGCGCAGTCACTGGCAGCATCGGCGAACCAGATTATGGTGACAGCTGCCGCGAAAGCGGATGGCGTGCAGGACCTTGCGCTCATCGATCCGCCGACCTCGGCGAGTTCGATCCTCAGCGGCGTTGTGACTTACGGCGCTGGGCCGAACGACTCTCTGCGTCTTGTCGCGGGGGCGAATCCCGGGACACCGGTGGGGGGACAGGCGCCCAATCCGATTCGCGTGCAAGTTCTCGCGCCCGACGGAGTGACTCCCATAGCTGGAGCCAGCGTGTTCTTTACGTCGAGTCCTCCTGTGGCCTTTGCGGCGTGTTCCGGCGGCGGGAGCTGCACGGTGCTTACCGATCAATCTGGTCAAGCGTCCACTCTTGTCAGCGTGTTGACGTCCGGCACTATCACTATCACAGCACAACTGGCGCCCGCTTCGTATACAACTCCACAGCAGGTGCACACCACACTGCTCGGCACGAAGTCGGCGCTTGATCTGTCACTGCTTTCGCCGTACGTCCGGATCGCGCAAGGAGCTACTCTCGACCTGATGCTGACAGCGCGGGTCTTATCGAATGGAGTTCCCGTCAACGGACGGAGCGTCAACTACTATCTGATTAAGGGCTCCGCAACGCTGAATCCGTTGAGCGTCAACACGGGCAGCAATGGATACGCCAGCAGCACCCTCCAGATTTCATCCCTGTCGGGTGATGTGCAAGTGAGCGTTTGCGTCGAGCCGGGTGACGCACCGTGCAACACATTTTATGGAACTGCAATTCCAGCTTCATCATTGCGGCTGCAGGCCGTGGCTGGTGACCTCCAATTCATTACGGTCGGGCCGGCGTTTCAACCGGTCATGGTTCAGGTGACGGACGCGTCGATACCGCCAAACCCTGTTCTTGGCGTCAGCGTGATGTTCCAGTCGCTGCTGGGACGCACCAACAACGATCAGCCGATTGTGTCAGGCGGAGATACCAAGATTACCAGGGATCAGATGCCGATCATTCTGGGGATGTCGCAAGCCTCCGTAACGTCGGATCTGAACGGATTTGCCAGCTTACAACCGAGCACCGGTGGATTCCAAGGCGCCTTGGCGATTCTCGGCACGGTTACGGCCGGAACTGGGAGTCTGCCGTTTCAGTTGCAATCGTTGTGGCCGATAACGAAATAGTAAGCTTTGGGTCGCAGGAGTGTACGCACAATTTGGGAAGCGTAAGCGGTCTTTGATAGTGACACAATTTCGTCACTTGCTCTTCTCCCACTGATCCACCCAGTCATTCACCGTCTTGTACCAGAGCTGGCTGTTCTGCGGTTTGAGCACCCAGTGTCCCTCATCCGGGAAATACAGCATCTTCGAGGGCACTTTCAGCCGCTGCAAAGTGGTGAACAATTGGAATCCTTCAGATACATCCAGCCGGTAATCGAGTTGGCCGTGGACAACCAGCGTCGGAGTCTTGAAATTCAGGGCCGACAAATGCGGCGACCATTTGCGATACAGTTCCCGATTGCCATAGAGCGGCCCTTTGAACTCCCACTCGCTAAACCAAAGCTCCTCGGTTGTGCCCCATGCGGATTCGTTATTAAATGTCCCATCATGCGAGACGATGCACTTGAACCGGTTTGAATGGCCAAGAATCCAATTCGCCATATAGCCGCCGAAGCTGGCCCCCAAAGCGCACTCGCGGTCCTTGTCGATGAAAGAATTAGAGCGCTCGGCATCGTCGAGGCCTTTCATCAGGTCTTCGAATGGCGCGCCACCCCAATCGCCGTTAATCGCATCGATGAATTTCTGCCCATACCCCGTCGATCCGTGGAAATTGATCATGACGACCACGTAGCCATTGGCCGCGAAGAGTTCGGGATTCCAACGATAGCTCCAGTCATCTCCCCAGGCTCCTTGCGGTCCCCCGTGAATCAGGAATTTGACCGGGTATTTTTTCTTGGAATCGAAGTTCGGAGGCTTGATAAGAAAGCCTTCCACTTTGTCATTGCCAGCGCCCGTGAACCAGAACGTTTCGAGCGGAGCCATGGCGACTCGAGAGAGAACCGCACGATTGAGATCGGTCAGCTGGACCTCACTCTTTTCCACGTTCGCACTCTTGCATCCCTCGGGCTTAATCTTCCCGCCTGAATCGGTACACACCTCCTGGGCTTCGAAAGCGGTTGCAGCCTCCGCAGGTCCACCTTGTGGCAATGTGGCGCGAAAGATCTCGTTCGGGAATCTGACGCTCATGCGGGTGAACAGGAGACTCTTGCCGTCGTGGGTCACGGCAAGATCGTCGTTGAAGCCTGGCACAATCTTCTTGATATTGTTTTTCGTAAGATGGGCGGTGGTATCTTTTCCCTCATCACCGCCGATGACAGCAGTGTCCAGAGAGATGGAGTAGATGGGAGAATCACCCTTGTCTTCCGCGACGAAAAAGATCTTGGAGGAATCTGGATCCCAAGTGTAAGTTCCCACCCAGCGATCGAAGCTCTCCGTCAAATTCCGGATGTGTCCGCTGCGGCGGTTGTACAGCATCAGCCGGAATCGGTCGCTCTCGTATCCCGGGCGAACCTGCGCACGATATGCGATGTACTTCCCATCCGGCGAATAAAGCGGCGTCGAATCGCTTGCCGGATTGTCCGTAATCTTCTTTGCCGCCCCGCCATTCACAGAAACAACGAATAAGTCGTTGTTGGTGCTAAGGGCCTCGACTTCGTCGTGATTCGAGGCGTAGCAAATCTCTTGCCCATCCGGCGAAAAGGCATAGTCGTCCTGTCCGCCCAAACTAAACGGTGGCACGTCGTGGTCCCCGGGAGTGAGGTCGCGACTCGCTCCGCCCTCGGCAGGGATGATTAGAAGATGATTACGCTTCCCCTCCTTATACGCGTTCCAGTGGCGATACAGGAGATGAGTAAAAATCAACGCCTTGACCTTTGATTTCTGCTCCTCCCCCACCTTTTTCGCGTTGCAGGCTTCATCGGCGCACTCGGGATAGACATTGGAAACAAAAAGAATGTTCTTTCCGTCGGGCGACCAGATGGGGCTATCGGCTTCGGTCGCAATCGAGGTCAGCTTGTGGCTTCCGGCCACCGTACCCTTGGTGTCATCGAAATCAGCAATCCAGATCTGCGAACCGCCTTCTTTTGAGGATATAAACAACAAACGCTTGCCATCCGGCGCCCAACGCGGGCGGTCGGCGTCCTGACCAGAAACGATCTCCCGCGGCTCGCCGCCGGCCGTCGGCACGCTCCATACATGCGGCGTCTTGGTATTGGATTCCAGGCTGACATCAACCGCACTGAACAATACCCATCTGCCGTCGGGAGAGACGATGGGCTCCCCGACCCGCTTGAGCCCCATCATATCTTCGAAGGTGAACGGGTGTTTACTCTGGGCCAAAGTAGGAATAACCAAGAACGCGATGACTATCAAGCCGAAAAAACGGTGCATAATTTGCCTCCGTGGGGAACGGAGTCAGTGTAAATCATGCAGGTGGCAGGCTGGGCGTGACGGACTTTGTTCGGCCTAGTGGGCCGCCGTCCGCTCCACGCACTCCAGAATTTCCGCCTCGCTAAGCGTGTGGTCAGATGCCTTGGCGCGCCGATAGATGCTCTCCACCACATCGTCAGAGGGCGGAATGCCACGCCGGTCCAGCCAGAACAACACGTTGGACTTTCCACTCATGGGACCGATATCGATTACCTGTTCCAGACCGAAAACATGCGATGGCACTCCCGAATACACCGTGTTCGCGAGTTCGATGTCGTTTTTCTTATAGGCCTTGATGACGGCGGCGGCGTGAACGCCCGTGGCGGTGCGAAATGCATCTTCGCCGGCCAGGGGATAATTTGCCGGAATCGGTACGCCGGTGGCCCGCGATACCGCCACGCAATACTCTTTCAGCTTGGTAAGATCCTGATCCACCCACGGGGGAATACCCATGAGTTTGAGGTTCAGCAGCATCTGGTCCATTTGCGTGTTGCCGACGCGTTCGCCAATTCCGAGTGCCGTGGCATGCACGCACTCTGCACCCGCAACCAGCGCTGCCATGGAGTTGGCAATTGCCAATCCGCGATCGCAATGTCCGTGCCAGTCTACGCGAATCTTTTCGCCCGATGGCTTCACCACTTCTTTGATGACGAACTGGACCAGGGCAAAGGTCCCCATGGGCGTGGCATGCCCGGCGGTGTCACAGATGGCGATGGCGCGCGCCCCACAATTGATCGCGGCCGAGTAGAGACGTTTCACCATCTCTGGATCGCAGCGAGTGGTATCTTCAGTGACGTACATTACGTCGAGCCCCAGGGACACCGCGTACTTCACCGCGCTCTCGGTCGTCTGCAGCAGAAAATCGTCGGTCCAGTTCTCGGTGTAGCGCCGGATGGGACTCGATCCAATAAATGTTGCGGCTTCGATCTTCAGCCCGGTACGCTGCACAATTGCCGCGATCGGTCGGATGTCATTCTGATGGGTACGGCAGGCGCAATTGGCACGAATCTTCATTTTGTGGACGGCAATTTCACGCGCCAAAGCCTCCACATGCTCCACTGCGCGCGGTCCCGCCCCGGGCAAGCCGAGATCGAGCGAGTTGATGCCCAACATCTCCATCAGATGCAATATCGAAATTTTTTCCTTGATGGAAGGATCGCGCACGGAAGGCGACTGCAAGCCGTCGCGCAAAGTTTCATCGTTAAGCAACACACGTCCCATCGGCCGCAGTGAAGCGGGGTGAATGCGGTTCCAGTCGTAAATAAGTTCAGAAGATTTCATCATACGCAAAGCCAATCCAAAAACCACAACGGACACAAGTGATTATGCCACCCGCGCCGGCAGAGCACTCCTCTGTGTTAACCCCTTTGACGGTCCACTACTTCTTCGGTGGCACGGTAAGCCCGAAAATCGAAATCTGCCCCGATCCCGCGACGTTCAAACCGCCCGACTCTTCGGGATTCGGCAAATAAAGTGTCTTACAATGTTCGCAGCGATAGACTTCAGCATCGCGCCCCCAAGCCTTCTCTACATCACCGCAAGTCTGCTCCAGAACATCGGTCGCATAGAACCAGCGTTTGAGATGCCCGCCGCAGAACTTACCTTTTTCATTTTTTTCATTGCAGGCCCGCTGTCCCGGCTTCTTGATTTTCACCTTGTGGTTTGGAAGTTGCGGAGGAGTCTGCGTGCCAACAGTTACTGTTGTAGCCAAAAGGTTCACCCTCGTTCAGGCGGCAGGGGCCGCGGATTTCATCTGCACAAGTTCATTCTACTCGAAGGGTTTTGTAGGATGCCAGAGAAGGCGCTGGCTCTGGGGTGAACTTGATCCGACCCAGGCTGAGTTTCGAGGCTACCGTAATGAACGAACAAGGCCAAATCAATTCGATAGAATTCGTACAGGCTCCTACATCTTTTGAACCAGTCTAGCTCCCGTTACCATCTGATTGCTGTCTGGGCAGTTAGGTCCGGTCGCTCGCGTTAGCAGGACTGGAATCCGGACAAGCGCTTCCGTAATCTGCCTCGGGTTGGGTTGTCATGACATAGTGGTTCTGGCTATGACACACTTCCCCCAGACCCATCCTCAGCACCGCGCTCAGCGAGTCCAGTTTGACAGCACAATCGCTGTGATCGTTAAACTCCATGACGGGCGGAGCGCGCGAGCAAAACTGCAGACCATTTCCGAGACTGGTGGCATGTTGCGATTGGCCGGAGCCCTGGAGCAAGGCAATCTGGTCGAAGTCACCATCGAAACGGAATCGGGCGCCGTGAAAGGCATGGCCGAGATTCTGCAGCCGACGCGCAAATTGAAGGACGGAATTATGCAGCCCTTTCGCTTCATTGCGCTCGAGGACAACGATCACCTCACGTTGCGCAACGCCCTCGACTCCCGAGTAGACAAAGACTTTCTGGGACTCCGCTCCAGTCAATGGGTCGCGCCAAAACGACAGTGATGGGCAACACCGAGACGATGCAGGCAACGTCTACAGTCCTGTAGAAACGTAGCCTGCTGACTCTTTACAGGCTGCGAGCCGCTTTAGTGGCGAACTCCCGCTATACTTGTTTCCAGACCGATGGAGACGCGAGAATTTATCACCCAATCGCCCGAGGAAACGATTGCTCTGGGGCGTACGCTGGCTGGGATGCTCGCCCCTCCGAAGCTTGTCGTGCTTCGCGGCGACCTGGGAGCGGGTAAGACCACGCTGGTAAAAGGCATCGCCGAGGGTTTCCAAGCAGCGTCGGAGGAGGATGTAACCAGTCCAACCTTTACATTGGTCCACGAATACCGCGGTCCGGAAGCTATTCTCTATCACATCGATCTGTACCGGGTGGATACCCCTCGGGAGCTTGAGACTTTGGGGATCGATGATCTCATTGCGGAAAATAGCGTTCTGCTGATCGAGTGGGGAGAGAAGTTCGCACGATTTGAACGCGAACGGGACTTTGAGATCGTGTTAGAACGGGTGAGCGAGAACGAGCGGCGAGTGCGAATCAACGCCCGTGGCTAACAGCATTGAGCACAGAGACACCGGGATATACTTTGGGTTCCTACACTGTGATAACGACCTCTAAAAGCCCATAATGTTGTACCCGCAATCCACGTGGATGACCTCTCCCGTGATGCCGGAACTGGCGTCCGAAGCCAGGAATACCCCGGTCGCGCCGACTTCGTTCACGTCCACATTGCGCTGTAGAGGCGCGCGCTCGGCGTGGGACTTCAGCATGTCTCCCAAACCCGAGATGCCGCGGGCGGCGAGAGTCTTGATCGGCCCGGCGGAAATTGCGTTCACGCGAATCTTGCGTTTGCCCAGGTCGTACGCGAGATAACGCACCGTACACTCGAGCGCAGCCTTGGCGACTCCCATCACGTTGTAGTGCGGCACTACTTTCTCCGCGCCGTAATAAGTCATAGTCACGATACTGCCGCCGTCTTGCATCAACGGTGCGGCAGCGCGCGCCACCGCGATCAGCGAGTACACACTGACGTCATGGGCGACGCGAAAACCTTCGCGGGTGGTGTTCACGAAATCACCTTTCAGTTCATCAGCGGGCGCAAAAGCAACGCTGTGGACCAGAGCGTGTAGCTTGCCGTAGCGTTCTTTGAGTTTTTCGAAGAGCCGGGCAATCTCCGCGTCGTCGGAAACATCGCACATGAATCCCTCAGCCCCAGGAAGCGAAGCAATCAAGTCCCGAGCTTCCTGCTCCAGCCGCTCGTTCTGATACGTGATAGCAAGCTTGGTCCCCGCATTGTGGAGTCCTTGCGCGATCGACCAGGCTATGCTGCGTTTGTTTGCGACTCCAAAAACAACTGCCACTCGACCTTCAAGGCTGGAGGACATGCATGTCTCCTGGTGAAATTGGAACAGAAAGAATAACAGCCGGAAAGGCTCATTTACCACAGAGACGCAGAGTCACAGAATCCTGGATTGAATTCAAGCGATCCCCCTGTGTCTCGGTTGCTCATTGGTGATTGGTTTTTATTCCACTGGAGTGGCTTCGTGGGCAGGCACGGTGGCTCCGGCGGGCCAACTTGCACTGATGAACGCAACCGCGTACACCAACCCGATGACAGAAAATCCTGCGACCAGACTAACCTGCGCCACCGCTCCGACTAAAAGCGCCAGGCAGATCTGCAGTGCCGTGCCAGCGAAATAAAAGGTGTTCTGCACCCGTCCCATAAAATGCTGCGGGACTTGCTCCATGATACTGGTATTCATGGCCACGCCGCTCACGCCGCGAGCCGAGCCCATCACGCCATAGATAAACACGGCGACGGCAAGCATGGGAGAAAGTGGCGCCAAAATCATACTGATCGTGAGGAGGCCCATCGATATTGCAATGGAACGCCGGGTGCCCAATTTCGCGATGAGCGAAGGCGCATAGAGAGCGCTCACGAACGCGCCCGTACCCCAGCCGGCATTCAGCCAGCCATAACCCACAGCCCCAGCGTGAAATATTTTGTCACTCAAGGGGGGAGTAACAACGACTCCGGTCATCATTGCGGCCAGAAACAGCGCCCAACTGATTCCCAGAAAAACCAGATTGCGCCTGCCGTGCAGAAACTGAATGCCTTCGCGCATCTCGCGCACGAAACGTTCGACGGCGGTTTCTGCGGCGACGATGTCAGCACGCAGCTCCGCTGGCCGGGGCACGACATGCCGTCCCTTGCGCACGGCAAAGTAGCACAGAAACGAAATCAAGTAGGTGGAGAAGTCGATGAGCAACACGCCGCCCAGCCCGATGCGGTTGTAAACGAATCCGACGATCGATCCCGCAATCAGCCAGCCTCCCTGGACTCCTGCCAGCAAAAAGGTGTTGGCGTGCACGAATTCTTCGCCCGGGGTCAACTCCTGGATCAAGGCGGTGATCGTCGGCCAGAACATCCAGAAGCCAGCTGCCACCAGGGTGTTCATCAAGTAGAGTTCCCAGATTTTCGTTTTACCCATGAACGCGAGGATGGCAACGGTGAGAATGATGACAGCGCGCGCGGCGTCAAGCAGCATAACCAACCGTCGGCGGTCTTCGCGGTCGATGATGACCCCAGTGAACGGCAGCATCAGCATGGCCGGAATGGTTTGCAGAACGGCGAAGGTTCCAAGTGCAATTTCAGAATGAGTGGCCTGCAGAATGTACCAGGCAACCGCGGCGGAGTTCATGCCGCTCCCCAACATCGAAATCACGTTGGCCGCGAAAACAAAACGCAGCGCGGGTTTCTGCAGAATGGACCGCATGATCTAATTTAAATTGAAGAAGACGAACCCGCCAAACCCGGAAGTGACGGCGCCATTTGCAGTTGATCGCACGAGCTTTACTGAGGTTGACCTTTTTGGAACCTCGGTACCCTTTTGTGGTTTCAAGCTCTTCCAATTCGCGGCCACCGAACTTGTATCTTGCGGGCTTCCCAGAATAGATAAACAATCAACATGATCATCTCCGGCTCGATTGGATGTTTATAACGCACGAAGGGCATCACCAGATAATACGGCAGCGGATAGATCAGCAAAAAACATGCGAGCAGGAATGCGCCGCACTTTCGATTACGAATCGTCAGCCACAATCCTGCGAAGGCCAGTATGGCTGCCAGCAAGAAATTAGTGTGGCGCGAGATCATCAAATCGTACCCCGCCAGGATGGTCGCCTGCGGGGGAGCGACCCAGAAATAAACGCCGCGTTCGACGGTGAACCACAGAAATCGTCCGGGATGTTCGCGGATGAAGTGCCGGACCTGTTGCTGCTTTTCTGCCATGAAGCCGAGTTCGCCCAACTCCTGAAATCTCCGCATGGCCTCGGGATTGTTGCCGGGATGTTCGTTGCGGGTCCACAGACCCGCGGATTGGTCATTGTTGGCCTCATACATCTCCAGCGGAAGGTTGTCACGAACCAGGATGAACTTGCCAAAGACCTGGTAGTTGCGTACCAGCCATGGGCTCACTAGCAGAGCAGCGGTCAGCACGCACAGAGCGGCTCCAACAAGTTTTCCAGTCCTGTGGGGGAGCCGATACAGCAGCCAAAGCAAACAGAATGGCATCATGCTCACCACGGCAGTATTGCTCAGCGCGATCAGGCCCCAAACGAATCCGAACAAGACCCACATCCGGTGGCGGGGGGGCTCATCAGCCATGCGCAAGGTGAGCAATAGTGCAAGGCTCAACAGAAATGTAGTCAGGCTGGTCTCCCAGACCACCCGCACCGGCCAGTAGATTGCGTAAGGAAAGATGGCCCAAGTCCAGGCCGTCGCACGAGCCACGCCAACTCCGTACATCCGCTCTGCGATGCGGTACAGCGTGAGACAGGTTAGCGCAGCAAAGGCACTGTTGAAGGCGAGGATTACCCAAGCGGAAAGCGCGCTGTACACACCAAACAGCCTGAATACGCCCCCGAGAGTGTAAGGATAAAGAGGTGGCGCCCATGCGCTCGGTCCGGTGGGCAAGTCCGTAGGCGAACTGAATCCCTCGCCGGTAGCGATCGAGCGGGCGAGGCGTCCCATCTCCCATCCAAACTGAAAGTGATCGCGGCGAGGCGTGATCTTATAAGTGTGGCCGATGGTAATTACCGCCAAGCGCAGCAGAAATGCAATCAGAACGATGAATAAAATGGAGTGATGAAGAGGTCGACGCACGGATCTCTCGGCGGGGTGCCCTGCGGCGGCCGTGAGTAAGTTCGTAGCGACTCGATCTTCATCCTGCATCGGCCCAGACTACAGCATTGACTCTTCCCATGCCACGGCGCAACCAGATCGAGGCCGCCTCCCGCCCTGCAAGCGGAGACGTCGGTTCTCCCGTCGATACACCGCGGACTTGCAAGCTTGGCGAATCAGCGCTACGATTCCGGCGCGAACCTTGGAGGCAGCTATGAAGCGTACTCGTCGTTGTGTAACCCTGCTGGCTATTTTCATGCTGGTCCTCACTGTTCTCGGGTATGCGCAACTGGACCGGATCGTGATCCCAGCGGGCACCCCGGAAGACCAGGCCCTGGCTGCGATTTCGAACGAGCCCGACACGCAAAAGAAGTTGGCCATGTATCAGGATTTCCTGCAGAAGTTTTCGGCGAATCCGGCGGCCGTTGCTTACGGCAACTGGCAGATCTCACAGGCCTATCAGACGGCGGGAGATCTCCAGAAAGCCCTCGAGTATGGCGACAAGGCTTTGGCCGGCTCGCCGCGCAACTTGGACATTCTTGTATCGCAAGCCGGCATTGCTCAGCAGGCGAAGGACAACGCCAAGCTCTTTGATTATTCACTGCGAGGCGGGGAACTTTACAACTCTATCGGCAAGCAAGCGAAGCCCGAAGGAATGAGTGATCAGGAGTTTGCCCAGCGTGTCGAGGAGGACAAGGCCGCGGCCAAGAGTTCCTACGAGTTTCTTGAGGCAGCGGCCTTCAATACAATCGCAGGGGAAGCGGACGCCAAGAAGCGTATGGCATACATTGAACGCTTCACGCCAGCGTTTCCCGGTTCACGTTTTCAGGAACAGATTGCTTCGTACGCGATGATGTCGCTGTCGGACCAGAAGGATACGACGCAGCTCATCGCTTATGCAGAAAAGACCTTGGCGGCCGATCCGAACAATTTGACGGCTCTGCTTCTGCTGGCCGGCACGTACGCCGATGACCCCAAAGCCGGCAGCGTGACCAAAGCAGTTACCTATTCGCAGAAGGCGATCGAGGCGGCCAAAGCGGACGCACCCGACGCCGACCGCTCGCGTAAAGTCTCTGCTGGACTGGCCCACTCCACCCTGGGCTACGCCTACATGAAACAAGACAAAACGGCAGCGGCCATTCCGGAGTTGAAGGCGGGTTCGGCACTGCTGAAAGGACAAGACGATCAGCAATATGCGATTGCCATGTATCGTCTCGGTTTTGCCTACGCCAAGTTGAGCAAAGTTTCCGAAGCGCGAGACGTATTGCAAGAGGTGGTAAAGATTTCTGGTCCGGTGCAACAACCGGCGCAGGATCTTTTGGCGAAGGTGAACGCGGCGCGCGCGAAAGGAAAGTAAGGCTGCACGGATTTCACGGATTCACGCAGATGAAGAGAGCGGGCCTGAAGCCGAAAAGTCTGTTGCTAATGTTCCGCCAACTCAGCTGACAGCAAGTTCGCCTTGAAGGCCAGATTGTAGGCCCGTTGCTGGTCTCCGTCGCCCGCTGCTTTCTTGGCCTGTTCCATGTAGCTCTTGATCTGCTTCACCGTATCCTGCTGGTTGGCGCTGAGTTGACGGCCTGCGATCTTCTTGAGATTCGCATCGCTGGTAGCTAGCAATTGATTAGTGTTCTCCACCTGGTGGGAAGCCTGTTGCGGGCTCACTCCCGGAGATAGATGCAGCGTGGGGTCGGAGGTGCCTCCGTTTCGCACAACGGTCTTGGACGGACCTGGTCCTGGAAACGTGGACGCAGGTGCGACATTTTTGTGGTGATGCTTTCTGTTCTTGGCTCCGGTGGACTGGGCGGGCTTAGAATCTGGTTTCGCGTTCGAACCGGTCTGCGAATTCTCCGCGCCGGGCGGAGTGACTGCGGGCGTTGATTGCGGCGGTGTGGCTGATTGATCGGGGGGCTTTTTCTGATCGGTTGCCGGTTGTGCGGCCGAATCCTGCTGCGATGAATTGCCCGGTTGACTTTCCTGCGACTGCCTCGATTGCCAAATAGCCATCGCTGGCGTAGAAGGCGCGATGCCGATACGCGGCCAGGACAAGAACAGGCAGATTCCGAGAATGGCGGCCAGTGCCATATTCAATTATTCGATGCTCGCCGCCGTCACGGCGACCAGCTATCCAGCGTATCAGCGGATTCTATCGCCGAATGGGCGTCGTTGCACAATTGATATCTGGCAAGCTATCTTGAAGAACTCCGCTCGACGGCAAAAAACTCACGCCGTTCACCCTCAGGAATTTGGAACGGTCAAGCTGGGTGCGACGGACCGGCCATTCTCTCCATTGGCCTCAGCTCGAATCTCGATCACAGGCAAGCGAAGGCGGAAGGTGGTGCCCTGTCCTTCCACGGTTTCGAAATCGATCGAGCCGTAGTGCCACTGCAGAGCTTGATAGGTTTGGGCCAGCCCGATCCCGCTGCCGCCTTTTCTGGTGGTGAAATAGAGTTCGAAAATCTTTTCCTGCAATTCGTGCGGTATGCCCACTCCTTGGTCGCGAATCTCAGTGACGACGCTATCCAGATCTCGCCGGGCAGAAATGGTCAGCGTTCCCCCTTTTGGCATCGCTTGCATGCCGTTGATGATCACATTCAAGAAGGCCTCCTTCATCCGGTCGGGGTCTACTCTCACGCCCAGTGGTTCAGTCCCTAGTGAGCGCTTTACGGTCACTCCGTGCTGCTCCGTGTCGGGCGTGGCCAGCATGATGACATCCTCTAACAGCCGGCGCAGGTCGATTTCCTCGAGATGCAGATCGCGCGGCCGCGTGAAATCCACCAGGATCTGAACTACCCGATCCAGACGATGAATCTCGTTGCCAATGATGTCCATGTGGCGGCGCGTGTCGGGATCGATCTGCTGCAGCTTGCTTTGCAGCAACTGCAAATGCAGCACAATCGCGTTGATAGGGTTCTTAACCTCGTGGGCAACTCCCCGGGTGGTGCGGCCCGAAAGCGACATCTGGCGTGATATTTCGAATTCGTCCTTAATACGCCGAACCGACTCCTTGTCGCGCAGGGTCAGCAGGGCGCCGATCGGAGAACCCCGTTCCTGAATGAAATCGAGCGAAACCTGGACCCGTTTTGTGTTCGAGGTTTCCACATCGCGCTGGGTGATGGGATGCCGCAGTTGAAAACTGTCGAGCACCAGCGCCCCCAGTGACGAGTCCAGAGTGAAAATCTCCTTTACTGTGCGGCCCAGCAATTCCCGCCTGGGGCGGCCCAAAAAACGCTCGACCGAAGCGCTCACCAGAACCACTCGCGAATCGCGGGTGAACAACATCAAGCCGTCCTGCAGGTTTCCCATAATCTGGTCTACGTTGTCCTTCAAGGCCGAGAAGATTTCCTTGGCATCGCGCATCTGGCGGCCGAGGTGGGCAATCTTCAAGGTCACCAGACCATACTCGTCATGTCCGGCTTCCTCTTCGCTGACTGCCTCGGCATCGCCGGCAGTGACGCTATCCAGACTGCGGCTGATACGCTCCAACGGCCCGAGCGCAAGGTGCGACAGCCCTGCCGCCAAGACCAGGGAGAGCAATATCGAAATGCCGGAGAAGATCACCGCGTCGTGCAACTTGGGTGTGATCTCGTTCTTGAGAAATACGGTCGAAATGCCCAGCCGGATGCTCCCAAACGGTTGACCGTTCAACTGCAAAGGCAGGCGGGCTTCATAGACAGTGGGCGGGTTATATATCAGGCGCAGTTGCCGACGAAACCTGGCATCCTGGACAATCTTGAAGTCAGGGCGGTCGGGGACGGCTTTGCCGACCAAGTCAGGATTGGTGTGCAGGATGGCCTTGCCGTCGGTGTCCACGATGGCAGCGTCGTAGATCATCGGCCAATCGGTCAGGACGGATTCCAGCATTGTGTTCAGATCGAGGTTGGTTGCCAGATAATCGGCAATCGCGTGCCGAACTTTAACCGGATTGCTGGTGTCGACCCGGGTGCTGGTCAAGTCGGGAATTGCGTTAGTCGCAAGATAAGCGAGTTGAGAATTCAGAAAGCCCGCGGTGTCGTGTGCGAACATGACTCGCTGGCCCAGGATCTGCCAAATATAGATATAGGAGAACCCGCACACCAGCGCGGCCACCATGAAGGTGATGGCGAGCACGATCTGGGTTTTTCGCCGCATCCTTAGTTACAGCCCTTACGCGAAAACGATGGCAGGTCGTGCCGAACAAGTCAATTGCTATCCCTGGTGAGGTCCTGCCCTGGCTAGTCTTCCCTGGCCAAGGCGGCATCGGCCGCGGCATTGCCGTATTCCTTTAGTTTATTATGCAGGGTTTTCAGGCTGATGCCGAGAATTTCTGCTGCCCGCGTCTTGTTATTGCTGGTGGATTCGATGGTCTTCAGAATCAGCCGCCTCTCGGCTTCTTCCACGGTTGTACCCACACCCAGGTGTATTGCGTCGGGATCTTCTGACGAAGTGCGAATGGTGGTCTGACCGAATCCGGGTGGCAGATGCTTGCTTTCAATCACTGCGCTGTCGCAAACGATTACAGCGCGCTCCAAAGTGTTGCGCAACTCGCGCACATTCCCCGGCCATGAATAATTCTGGAAGAGATTCAAAACGGCCTCGCTCACCGCAGCCACCTTGCGACCGTGTTTGGCACTCATGTCTTTCAAAAGGGATTCCACGAGAGCGGGAACGTCGTCTTTATGCTCACGCAGTGGGGGCATATGGATGTTGAAGACATTCAACCGATAGTAAAGATCGTTGCGCAACTCCCCCCGAGCTACAGCCTCCTCGGGCACCTTGTTGGTTGCGGCGAGAACGCGGACGTCCACAGTCGTCTCGACTTTGCTTCCCAGACGGCGGAGCTTGCGATCTTCGAGTACGCGTAGGAGCTTGGCTTGGGTACCGACCGGCATTTCGCCAATCTCGTCCAACAGCAGGGTTCCACCTTCGGCCAGTTCAAAGCAGCCGGTGCGGCGCTCTAATGCTCCGGTAAATGCTCCTCTTTCATGGCCAAAAATTTCGCTCTCAATCAAGGTCTCTGGAATCGCCGCACAATTGATGGGTACGAACGGCCGGTTGCGGCGAGGACTCAATTCATGGATAGTGCGGGCTACCAATTCCTTGCCCGTGCCACTAGCGCCCGTAATTAACACCGAGGCCGTGCTGGGCGCCACCATTTCAATCAGCCGGAAAAGCTCCTGCATTTTCTTCGACGCCCCCACCAGGCTGCCGAGAGAGCCGGCGTCCCGCAACTTGCGGCGCGTGACTTCAAGCTCCATTCGAGTTCCCAGTAGCGCCGAGGCGTTCTGCAGTATGGTCCGCAGCCGGTTGGTGTCGATTGGCTTGGTGATGTAATCGTAGGCCCTCATGCGCATGGCTTGGACCGCGCTATCAATTGTCCCCTGGGCCGTTACTACGATTACGGCGATATGGTCATCGGCAATCCGTTCCAGTAGTTCCAAACCACCCATACGCGGCATCTTGAGATCGGTCACCACGATGGAGGGCGCCCAAGCGGAAACTTTTTCCAGACCCTCCGCCCCATCTCTGGCGGTCTCCGCCATATAGCCCCACGCCGAAATCAGTTCGGCAAGCCCCGTACGCTCGTTCTCTTCGTCTTCGACAATCAGTACTTTTTCCTGGCTCATAAACCCTGTCTCATGGAATCGAGGCCCAGCCACCATTATTAAGGCTCACCCCGATTGCCGCAAGCGCTTCCTTTTGACGCATGGCTACGGCTTGAGGGGTGGCCAAATTGGACAACCAGCGGCTTGTTCTTCCCATCCGATGGGATTGCACCGGGACTAGGTTTGTTGCCGAGCACGATGCCGCACTTAAATCTCAAATCAAGACGCGCTCGACGAGTCGTTGCTAGACGGAACGAATTGCCTTCAAGTAGAATGTTGGCTCTGAATTGCGTGCTGTGATTATGAAAACCTGCACTTCTTTGGAATTGTCTAAAGATATTACAGTAGAGACGTTCTGACGGTTGCCATGCGGTGGATTCCCAGTCTTGTACGTGCATGGATATATAAGCTGACTAAATAAGTTGCGGAGGACGATATGTCGTTTCATCGCGGTTTCGGAAGCGTGCGTGTGCTGTGTACTTGTTTCTTAACTGTCGTTCTGCTGTCAGCCGTCACGCTGGCGCAGGACGTGGAGACCCCCAAGCACGAGATCTTCGCAGGATATCAGTGGCTGCATCCGGGCGCAGGTGTTCCCGCCCCATTTGGTGACCCTAACGCTCCAACGAAGTTGAACCTTCCAGATATGAATACAGGCTTTGGCGCCGCTTACACCTATAACTTCCAAAAGTACTTCGGACTGGAAGGTGACTTCGGGCATAACTGGGATAATTACGAGACCACCCTTTCAGTCGGCCCAAAGTTGAGCCTCCGCACCGAGGAATCCACCTACTTTTTGCACACCCTATTGAGCTACAACCGGCTTAACGTAAATGGGTTGCCGACTGCGAACGGCGTTGGCGCGATTCTGGGCGGTGGATGGGACCTCCGCGTCAATCGAACGCTCTCTCTGCGGATCGCCGAGGCAGATTACGTGTGGGCTCGTCAAAACTATGCCTCGGTCGTATCTTCGGCGTTTCCCGACCTTCGCCGAGTCTCGCTGGAAGGCATTCGGTTGCGCACCGGGTTGGTGTTTAACTTCGGATACCCTGAACTGGTAACGCCCAGCGCAAACTGCTCGGTGCAACCCAGCGAAGTCATGGTGGGCGAGCCCATTACGGCTTCTGCCACTCCCAGTAACTTCAATCCCAAGCACACGCTTAACTACGCCTGGAGCGCTACTGGCGGGAAAATTACCGGCAAGGACAACACCGCCAGCATCGATACGAACGGAGTTGCCGGAGGCAGCTACACCGCCACCGCGCGCATCACCGACCCCAAAAGGAAGACTGGCGGAGAGGCCACTTGCAGCGCGACCTTTACGGTGAAGGAGCCGCCGAAGAACCCGCCGACCATGTCTTGCTCGGCTAGTCCAAGCACTCTGCAGGCGGGCGGTAGCGCAACCATTACTTGCACCTGCACCAGTCCGGACAGCGTTCCCGTCACAGTTGGCAGTTGGACCACCAGCATGGGTACCATCGCGGGTACGGACAGCACTGGAACGCTGAACACCACGGGCGCGTCGGCCGGCACAATCACGGTCAGCGCGACTTGTACGGATTCGCGCGGCCTGAATACGCCAGCATCTACTCAGGTGACGGTTCAGAATCCGCCACCGCCACCCCCGCCGCAAGCCAGCAAATTGGCCGAATGCGACTTCGCGAACATGGCCAAGATCAAAAAGCCGTGGCGTGTAGACAACGAGTGCAAAGGCAAATTGGACGACGTTGCCAAGAACCTGCAGCAGAACGCAGATAACAAACTGGTTATCGTTGGCAATGCCGAACCGACCGAGAAGCGCAAGAACCTGGCGGCCGAACGCGCTGTCAATTCGAAGGCGTATCTCACCGGCGGCGAAGCCAAACTTGGCATCGACCCCAACCGTATCGAGACCCGCACGGGTAGCGCAGGCACCATGACCGCTGAATACTGGATCGTACCTGCTGGCGGAACGTTCTCGGAAGCGGGTACGGAACCGGTGAATGAATCCATCGTGAAGGCGGTTCCGGATCATCCACATGCGGCAGCGCCCAGGAAGAAGGCAAAGCCAGCCGCTCAACAGTAAGCAGGTTCCTACCTAATAATGCCGGTCGAGTGCAACACTCGACCGGCATTTTTTCTGTTCGTTCGCCCGCGACAGGTTTTCTTTCCTTTCATGTGACGGAAATCACATCCGACGCATGTTGCAGGGCTTTAAAATCGTTGATTGGACGAGTCCATGTTTTGGGGACTTTCACTTTCACGGCTCTCAGGACGAGTCACTGAGACGGCTGTCCGGGCACTGGACTGGGTGGCCGGGCGGACGCTTCCGCCCGACCATGCTCCCGCGCATCAGCGTACGGGGCGGCGTGGGGAGGAGGATGCGTACTTCCATCTGCGGCGACTGGGATATGTGATGGTGGCGCGCAACTTTCGCTCGGCGCGGCGGCGGGGAGAAATCGACATCATTGGCTGGGAACGCGATGTTTTGTGTTTTATTGAAGTGAAGACACGCACCACGCGCGATGTGAAGCCGGCCGAGGCCGCAGTCGATCGCGATAAGCAGCGCGGACTTGCGGCCGTCGCCCACGAGTACCTTCGCCATGTGGCACCTTCGTGCCGGTGGCGCTTCGATGTTGTGACCGTGTATTATGAACCTCAGTCCAGCCAGCCGTCGATTGAGCTGTTTCGGAATGCCTTCCCCGTGGCATAGAATAAAAAATTCGCTTTGATCCAGGGCTGGCTTGAACCAGATTGATTCGCCTTATTGAAAGGATTTAGTCCTTGCCCGAGCTTAGAAAAGATCCAATTGTGGGCCGGTGGGTCATTATTTCGACTGACCGTGCCAAGCGTCCGACCGATTTTGCCCGTGATGGAGTTAAATTAAAAGGTGGGTTCTGCCCTTTTTGCTATGGCAACGAAAGCAAAACGCCGCCGGAGATTCAGGCTTATCGTCCAAACCCCAATGGAGGGCCGCCGCCTCAACGCGATACCCCGGGATGGACAGTGCGAGTTGTGCCCAATAAGTTCCCTGCCCTGGGGATCGAGGGCAACCTCAACCGGCAGGCCGAGGGCATGTTCGACCGGATGAACGGAGTGGGGGCGCACGAAGTTATCATTGAAACACCGGATCACAGCGCCAGCCTCGCAACTCTTCCTCCCAAGCGAATCGAAGATGTGCTTTGGACCTTCCGAGACCGTATTCTTGATCTGAAGAAGGACCGCCGGTTCAAGTACATCCTGATTTTCAAGAATCACGGGGAGGCTGCTGGGGCGTCGCTCGAACATGCGCACTCGCAGCTAATCGCGTTACCGATTCTTCCGATCTATGTGGTCGAAGAGTTGGAGGGGGCCAAGCAGTACTACATCTATAAAGAACGGTGTGTGTTTTGCGATGTGATCCGGCAGGAAACGGAAGCGGGGACTCGCGTGGTGGCTGAGAACCAGGACTTCCTCACGCTGGCTCCGTACGCTCCGCGGTTCCCGTTTGAGACTTGGATTCTTCCCAAGCAACATGAATCTGCGTTCGAGAATTCGTCTTCGCAACTCTTCGAGAATCTGGCGAAAGCACTGAAGGCACTATTACTAAAGGCCGACCGGGTACTCGATAACCCGCCGTACAACCTAGTGATTCACACTTCACCGGTGCAAGACCCAACCAACGATCATTACCACTGGCATATCGAATTCATGCCCAAGTTGACCAAGACGGCGGGCTTCGAATGGGGCACGGGGTTTTATATTAATCCGACTCCACCCGAAGAAGCGGCGAAGTTTCTACGCGAGGCCAGTGTGGAAGAGCCGATCCCGGCGACAGTCGGGTAATCCTCGTCGACAGAGCAAAGTAGGGCACGGCGTGCGCCGTGCCCTTTTCACATCGGAGGCTATCTGCAATCTTCCTCCAGTGAGACTCTCAGGAAGTAACACCATAGGGCAAAGCAAAAAACGATTTGCCACAATAAAGTAAAAAATTTGTCACGGGAGGGTCTTTTGCAGGGAACGGATCAGGCTTGGGTTCTGTCCAGGAACTCGTCGTGCCAAGCCATCTGGATGGCCTCGAGCTTGCCTTCAGTGGATTTCTTGGGATCATCTTTAAACTCAGGCAATGCCGTAACATAGCCGTGCAGATCTGTGAAACGAACCGACAGCGGCTCCAGTTCCGGGTGTGCTTCCGAAAGGAGGATTCCGAGGTCTTCTGCATCGTCCCAGGTTACGTCTTTTGGCATGTGGGCTCCCTGATGAAACCAGCGCTGAGCATTCGGCACTTAGCAGTCAGACTCCGAACAATCTTATGCCTGCTCCACGAAGATATGTCCTGGCTGAGCGCTGGTTTTCCTAGTGTTCTTCCGACACGTAATTACGATTCCACGACGGGATCTCGACCACGACTTTGCCGGGCTTGGTAATCACGGCCTGGCACCCGAGACGGGAGTTTAACTGTAAATCGGCTGCCATGTCCAGACGGTCGGCTTCGTCGTCATCCATTTCGGAGAGATTCTCCGCACCTTCCTTCACCCATACGTGGCAGGTAGTGCAGGCACAGTTGCCGCCACAGGCATGGTCCAGACGGACGCCACAATTCAAGGCCACATCGAGGATCGACTGCTCCTTGCCGTGATCTTTGTAGGCAAGTTTGTCGTGCTCGAACTCGATGGTTTTACCTTCGGGCAAGAAAGTTAGCTGGACCGTATTTTCGCCGGGTAAGTCCACGGTTGCGGAGCCGGAACCTTTTGTTTTGTCGTCTGCCATGAACGCTCCTTAAAGCATCGTCGTGCGTGCCCTGCCTAGCTCTGCTCGGCCCCGGACGAGCGTCCGAGGCTATACGAGATAGCGGTCTACTCGAAATCTGCTCTGGCCACGGGATGACCTGTTTCTGATCCCTCGCCCATATCGGCTTCATCCATTGTCTTGCCCTTGAGTGCGGTGCTTACGGCGCTATCCATCATCAATTCCGCAAGCCGCATGGTGCCTTGGTTCAAGACGTCGATCGCTTTCCGGATCGCCGCATGATCATCTTCCGCCTTGACTTGAACCAATGCTTTTTCCAGCTTCGCGATCTTCTTTTTCTCGTCGCTGGTGAGTTGGCCCCACGCAGGACTTTTTTTGCCCTTCTCGAGCGCAGCGAGAATTGTGTCTGCTTCGTTGCGCGCCTCGATTACCTGCCGCTGCCGGAAATCTTCCTCGGCGTAGTCGAAAGAATCGAGAATCATGCTTTCGACTTGATCATCGGTCAGTCCGTAACTGGGTTGCACCTCTATCTCTGATTCCTTGCCGCTACGCTGCTCGCGCGCCGAGACATGCAGAATGCCGTTAGCGTCGATCAGGAACTTAACTTCAATGCGCGGCATCCCCGCGGTCATCGGCGGAATTCCCTTCAGATCAAAACGGGCGAGAGAGCGGCAGTCCTTGGCCAGTTCGCGCTCGCCTTGCAGAACATGAATGGCAACGTTGGCCTGCCCGTCGATCTGCGTGGTGTAGTACTGCGTCGCCGAGGCCGGAATGGTCGAGTTGCGCAGAATGATCTTGTCGGTGACTCCGCCGGCAACCTCGATGCCCAGCGACAGCGGTGTGACGTCGAGCAGCAGCATGTTCTCCGTGGCTTCCGAACCACCGCCTAGAATGTTGGCCTGAACCGCCGCGCCCAGAGCCACAACTTCATCGGGATTGAGGTCAGTGTGCGGTTTGCGCTGGAACAATTCCTCCACCAGCCCGCGTACTTTGGGGATGCGGGTCGAGCCGCCGACCAGAACGACTTCGTCAATCTGCTGCGGCTTTAGTCCGGCGTCTTTCATGGCTTGCTTGCAAGGGCCGACGGTACGATCGATGATCGGCAGGATCAGTTGCTCGAACTGCGATCGAGTGATTTCGCGCTGGTAGCGTTTGGCTTGGGGCAGTTCGATATCCAGGGTTGTTTCGAGCTGCGAAGACAAAGCAATTTTAGCTTCGATCACCGCCTTGCGAATCGTGGCGACGACTTCGCTATTTCGCGAAACGTCAAGGTTCGCATCTCCGCGAACGTCGTCAATCGCAATTTTTATCAGCAGGTTATCGATATCGTCGCCGCCCAGGTGCGTATCTCCATTAGTCGCGATGACCTCGAAGATCCCGTCGTGCAGCTTAAGGATAGAAACATCGAATGTTCCGCCGCCCAGATCGTAGACAGCGACGATACCGTTCTGCTTCTTGTCCAGGCCGTAGGCGAGGGACGCGGCTGTCGGTTCGTTTACCAGACGCAGCACCTCGAGGCCGGCAATGCGGCCCGCATCCTTGGTGGCCTGGCGCTGGGCGTCGTTGAAATAGGCCGGAACGGTGATTACTGCTTTCGTGACCGGGGCATTGAAAAATCGCTCCGCGTTGCGTTTCAGCTGGCGCAGGACAAATGCGGAGATTTCCGGGGGAGTAAAGGTCTTTTCCCCCAGCGTGATGCGCAGAACTTCTCCGGCTTGCAAGTCTTCGGCAAGGCGAAACGGAAATAGCTGTAGCTCTTCCTGGATATCTTCCAGCCCTCGCCCCATGAGGCGCTTGATCGAGTACACCGCACGCTCAGGAGTCTCTATCAGATACTTGCGGGCGGCATTGCCGACGATAATCTGATCGTGCTCATCAAGCGCAACGACAGAGGGCACAAGGTTCAACCCATCCTCGCCGGGGATCACGACAGGGCTCTCCCCCTGCATGAAAGCCACCAGGGAGTTGGTGGTTCCGAGATCGATGCCGACGATGCGGTCAGAAGTCATTTGTAATTTAGTAATTGGGTAATTGTGTGATTTTAAAACCTTCACAATTGCTCAATTCTCCAGCACTTCATTTATGTCCCGAACCAAATTCCTGATGTACGACCGCCGATTCAACAGGTCCACCATTTTGTCGCGGATCTTGCGACGGTTTTCTTCGGCAGCGTGGTCGGGAAGACGGTCCCAATCTTCCCAGTATGTTTTCAGTTCTGCGGATAGTGCTTCGCGTTTGCTTTCCAGTTCCAGCCTTTGTTTGCCTACTTCTTCGATGAGGGCAGGATCGTCTTCGCCGAGCTTCTTCTGCATGCGAAGCTCTTCGAGTTGCATGTTCAGCTCGAAAACTTCCTCCAGCAGATCCGGAGGCACAACCTGCTTCTTGATTTCGCCCGTGACCCGCGCCTTTTCTGTGGCTGTCTTCGACTGCTCTTCGAGTTCCACGCCTTCCAGCCGCAGCAAGTACTCCGTGCGTTTGATTGGATCTTTTAGAGTGCGGTAGGCGTCGTTAAGCAGCGAACTCTGCTCCAGACTCCATTCCTGCTCCCGTTTGTCAGCTCGAACAACGAGATCGGGATGAAGCTTCCGGCTGAGTTCGTAAAACCCGCGCTCGAGAAGCACTGTATCGAGGTTCAATTTGAGGGGCAGCCCGAAAAACGTGAAGTAATCCACCGGCACTGGCGGCTGAACCTTACCACAGGCGCTGCAGAAATGGACTGCTCGCATGGTGCCGCAGGACCAGCACGTGGCCGTAGCCTCACCCGGCATGATCAGAGAAGAGTTCGTTTTGGATTCCATCGCCATAGGTGCGTGCCTTGACCGCTTACCTTTTTGCGTGGGCTTACTAGGCCAGAACACCGGCGTCGTGGAAGGACCTCGCGAGCGTGAGCCGCTTCGACTACGCTCAGGGCGGGTCCGCGCCGCGCCATCAGCCCGAAAACGAAGTGCCGCAACCGCACGACTTCGATGAGTTCGGGTTCACGAATACGAAACCTTGCTGCATGAGAGTCTCCTGGTAATCCAGGGTCATGCCGTGCAGGTAAATGAACGATTTCGGATCCACGAAGACCCGCACGTCGCCGAACTGGAAGACGCGGTCGCGCTCGCGCGGTTGTGTATCGAAGCGGATGTTGTAGCTCAGCCCCGAGCACCCGCCGCCCTGCACGCCCAGGCGCAGTCCGCCCTGCTCCGGTGAAATGCCTTCTTTCACGATAGCCGTGCGGATCCTGGCCAAAGCTTTGTCCGTGACCTGGACGCCTTTGGCTGGAACTTTCGCCGCCTCCGTTTTGATTTCGGTCTCGATCATGATCCGCTGAAACTACTGGGCTGCCACCGCCGCCGGCTTCGCTACATCCTGCTTCTTCTTCCAATCGTGGATGGCCGCGCGGATCGCGTCTTCCGCCAGCACCGAGCAGTGAATCTTTACGGGTGGCAGTGAGAGCTCCTTCACGATTTCGGTGTTTTTGATCTGCAGGGCTTCGTCCACTGTCTTGCCCTTCACCCATTCCGTGGCGAGGGACGAGGACGCAATGGCCGAGCCGCACCCAAAGGTCTTGAACTTCGCGTCTTCAATGACGTTCGTCTGCGGGTTGACCTTGATCTGCAGCTTCATTACGTCGCCGCATTCAGGTGCGCCGACAAGGCCAGTTCCCACTTCAGAGCTGTTCTTGTCCAAAGAACCCACATTGCGCGGATTGGAATAATGATCGAGAACCTTATCGCTGTATGCCATGATTTGCTTTTCTCCTTAAACTTGTCTAGTGATGTGCGGGGGCGGCAACCTACTCGGCCGCCCACTTCACGCTCTTCAAATCGACGCCCTCTTTCGCCATCTCGTAGAGCGGTGAGAGTTCGCGCAGCCGCGAAACCGTCTCGACCACGCGATCAGCGACGTAGTCAACTTCGGCTTCGGTGTTGAAACGTCCAAGACCAAAGCGAATGGAACTGTGCGCCAAATCGTCTCCGGTGCCCAAAGCCTTTAATACATAAGATGGCTCAAGCGTCGCCGAGGTGCATGCTGAACCGCTCGAAACTGCGATATCATTGATGCCCATCAGCAGCGATTCGCCTTCCACGTAGGCAAAGCTGATATTCAGGTTGCCGGGAAGACGGTGCTCCATGGAACCGTTGATATAAACCTCATCAAGTCCGCCCATGATTCTGTCGCGAAGCCGGTTGCGGAGCCCGGCCAGATGGCAAGCTTCCTTCGCCATTTCTTCCGACGCGATCGCACAAGCCTTGCCCAGCCCGACAATTCCGGGGACATTAAGCGTCCCTGAACGCATGCCGCGCTCGTGGCCTCCACCATCGATAATTGCAGAAATCTGCACTCGAGGATTTTTTCGACGTACGTACAACGCGCCGACGCCCTTCGGTCCGTACATTTTGTGAGCCGAAATCGACATTACGTCGATGTTGTTCTTGTTCACATCGACTGGAACCTTGCCCACAGCCTGAGTCGCATCGGTGTGGAAAATGATTCCCCGTTCGCGGCAAAGCTTGCCAATCTCTGCGACGGGCTGCAGCACGCCAATTTCATTATTGGCCCACATGATCGTCACCAGGATGGTCTTGTCGTCCATGGCCCGCTTGAGCTCATCAAGATTCACCAGACCGTCTTTTTGAACCGGCAGATAAGTAACCCGATAGCCGTACTTTTCCAGACGCTTGCAGGTGTCGAGCACAGCCTTGTGTTCGGTCACCGCGGTGATTATGTGGTTGCCTTTTTCCCTGTACATCTCAGCGACACCCTTGATAGCCAGGTTGTCGCTCTCGGTCGCCCCCGAGGTGAAGATAATTTCCTTGGGGGTTGCGCCGACCAGTTTAGCAACGCGTTCACGCGCAGTCTCCACGCCTTCTTCGCCTGCCCAGCCAAACGAATGATTGCGGCTGGCGGCATTGCCGAACTTCTCCATGAAATAAGGCAGCATCTCTTCCAGCACCCGCGGATCCATGGGAGTGGTGGCGTGGTTGTCCATATAGACAGGCAGCTTGACTCCGTCGGGAGCGATGTGTTCCGCCTGGGGGATCGTCTTTACGTCGGTACTCATGATTGCTCTCCTACCTTTTAGGTGATCGTCACCAGCTCAGCCGGCTTCTTTGGTTCCGCGTCTTCGTGGGTATGCGCTTCTTCGTTCATCTCTGAGATACTGATGCGCCGCAATACCTGTTCGATGCTCTCATTGACCCGGCGCAGTGGTTCGCGAATCGTGCAGCGATCGGTTTGATCGCACTCACCTCTCACAGTGATGCACGAAGTGATGAACAACGGACCATCAATGGCCCGAATTACCTCGAACGCGCTGATTGTGTTGGCATCGCGTGCAAGAGTGTAACCGCCGTTCATCCCGTGCTGCGAGTGCAGCAAGCCGGCCTTCACCAGGCGCTGCAGAATCTTCGCCAAGGCTTCTTGCGGAATGCCGTAAGCGTCGGCGACGTCTTTTGCGCTGCACGCACCGTGAGGCGCGCGCTCGGCCAAGTGCTTCATCGCCATCAAGCCGTAATCCGCTTTCTTGGTTAGCTTTAGCATTCCAATCTAAATGGAAGTCCGACCTTTTAAGTCGGATATGGTTATTATAGGGCTCGATGACTTTTAAATGCAACCCTCTACAGGGAGTGGCGATAATGGCAATTGAAAGGTAACTATATTGTATTTATTGGCTTAGAAGATGGCGATCTTTTGAGTCGTATTTTCACTTCGCGGGGGTGTCGAGCGGCAAGATTCCGAGGGAGTTCCATTGGAGCGCTGCAAAACCGAATTTTAAATCCCGACTGAATCTTCCATTTGAAAATACTTGACAAGCCAATCAGTCACGCTAAAATACCGCCAATTTCCGGCTAACCTCACACAGCCTTGATAGGCCGACCGAGATCGCCCGGGTTTATGACTCCAATCCCGTCGTCGCCACCCCCCGAGAAGCGAGGCACCATAAACGAGTGCAAGCACCCGCGTGTGCAAATTGTGGCTCGCGAGGAAGACGCCGAATTCGTCGAATGCCTGGAATGCGGTGACATCTTCGAATCCAGCGAGTTTAAGGACATGATGATCGAAGACACTCGGCTTAAGGACGAATCCTGAAAACACAGATCGTCCCGGACAGCCTCAGTCGGAAAAATTCGGGTAACGAAGGTAACCTTCTTCCGGAAGTTCCCCTTGTTCGGGCTATTTGTGGTTTGTTACTGTCAGCCTGGGAACAATTGCCCTCGGAGAGGTCATGTCTGTGGTGGCTTTAGTCGTCGACGACTCCATGCTCATTCGCCACACTGTGTGTCGCTTCCTTGAGGAGCGGGGCTTTGCGGTAGAGTCAGCGACCAATGGGCACGAGGCACTCGAAGCGTTGAAAAGAGTGCGGCCAGACATCATCATTACAGACATTCAGATGCCGAAAATGAGCGGCAGTGAGCTCATCACCGCCATAAAAGCCGACCCGGCGCTTGCTGGCATCCCCATTGTGATTGTGGCCGGCAAACAAAGTGGCTTCGAGCACACCGAAACACGCGCCAACTACACGATCTTCAAAGACATCAATATCGAGGATCAACTTGCGAAGGCGCTTCACGTAGTCTTAGGCGTGAAAATCGCCACAGCGCGGACAGGTAAGAGCAGCACTTAGACCCGGGCGTTCTCCACTGGCTAAATGCTGGATGCTTCTTTTACCTCAGCACCATTCCTGCTTCTGCCGAGAAATCCATCGGTGCAAAATTGCCGGCCAGAAACTTGGGATAAGCTGCGGCGGCAATCATGGCGGCGTTGTCTGTTGATAGTGGACGCGAAGGGAAGTACACGGACACGCCTTCGTTGGCAGCATCTTTCTCGAATTGCTGGCGCAACTCCTGATTTGCCGCCACCCCTCCGGTAACAAACAACGTAGCGACTTCATAGGCGCGAGCTGCAGCCAGAGTCTTTTCCACCAGGTCTTGCACCATCGCTCGCTGGAACGAGGCCACAAGGTCAAGCGTCGGTTTGTCGCAATGCAATAAATAATCTTCGAGCTTGGGCTGAACCGTGGCCGCCAGTGCTCTGCGACGTTCGGCAATCGAAGCTTGCAGATTGTGAACCTCGACGTAGCGCAGAACCGCGGTCTTGATCCCGCTATAGGAAAAATCGAAGCGTGGGCCATCATAAGTCCGCGCAGTTTTGCGGTCGTTGCGATCTCTATGCTTGAGCTGTGAAGGCGGAAACCTCACACCTCGGGGGTCACCATGAGCGGAAAGCTTGTCGACAATGGGTCCGCCTGGGTATCCCAAACCCAACAACTTTGCGACTTTGTCGAACGCTTCGCCGGCGGCGTCATCGCGGGTGTGGCCAATGTTCTCGTAGGACCAACTGTTGCCTTCCCGCTTTGCCAAATAAAGATGAGTGTGGCCGCCGGAGACAACCAGCGCCAGGACCGGGAAACGCAATTCGTGATTTCCCTTGCGCCGCTCTTCCAGAAGAACGGCATGAATGTGGCCTTCGAGATGGTTCACTGCAATGAGTGGCTTGTCGAGAGCGTACGCCAATGCCTTGGCATAGCTAATGCCCACAAGGAGCGCGCCGGCAAGGCCAGGCCCCTGGGTCACGGCCACGGCATCAACTGACTGATACGTCTGCCCGGCATCGGCCAACGCCTTGCGGACAACCGGCACGATCGCGCGCAGATGCTCCCGCGACGCAAGTTCGGGCACAACTCCCCCGTACGGCTGATGAGTGGCGATCTGCGAGAACACGACGTTCGAAACGATTTGCTCCCCTGCGCGCACCACCGCCGCAGCAGTCTCGTCGCAGGAAGTTTCGATCCCGAGGATGTAGCCGTTGGGCATAACTCTTATATTATCTGCTTGGGCCAATCGCGGCTGTCATGCTCAAAGACTTTGCCATTTCGATCGTTCACACCTTGCGGGAGCGAGGGCACAAGGCTTACCTGGTTGGCGGGTGCGTGCGCGATTTGCTGCTCGGCCGCGAGGCGGCCGATTACGATGTGGCCACCGACGCGATTCCCGAAGAGGTGATGCAAATCTTCCCCGAGACCTATGCTGTGGGTGTGCAGTTCGGGGTTGTACTCGTGCCGCAACCCGTGTCTAGACGAGACGTTGCAGGTATAGCGGAGCCGCCTGTCCCAGATGCAACCGGGCATGTTTCTCCGAACGCGCATGTGGTCGAGGTTGCCACCTTTCGCCGTGACATCGGGTACAGCGATGGCCGCCATCCCGACGAAGTACGATTCAGTAAAAATCCCCGCGAAGATGTGGAGCGCCGCGATTTCACGATCAACGGGCTATTGCTCGATCCCGCGACGAATGAAGTTCTGGATTTTGTCGGCGGACGCAAAGACCTCGAAGCCGAGATCATTCGAACTATTGGCGATGCTGAACGGCGATTTGCCGAGGACAAGCTGCGGATGCTGCGCGCCGTCCGCTTTGCCGCGCGCTTTGATTATCAGATTGAGCCGAAAACATTTCAGGCCATTCAAAAGCTGGCATCACAGATTCATCACGTCTCGCGGGAGCGCGTGCGCAATGAGCTTACCAGGATGCTGATCGAGGGCCACGCGCGCCAGGCTTTTCTTCTGCTCGACGAAACCGGTTTGCTGCACGAAGTTCTGCCGGAGATCGAAGCGATGAAAGGAGTTGAGCAGCCGCCGCAGTTTCATCCGGAAGGCGATGTGTTTGTACACACGCTGCTATCGCTTGACAAGTTGCCGCATCCCTGTTCGATCACTCTGGCTTGGGGCGCGTTGTTGCACGATGTGGGCAAGCCGCCGACATTTCGAGTTGCCCCCGACCGCATCCGTTTTGATGGACACGTCGACGTCGGCGTCAAAATGGCAGAAGAAATCTGCGAACGTCTGCGCTTTTCCAATGACGACACTCGCCAAATTCTTGCGTTGGTCGACAACCATATGCGCTTCGCACACGTGCAGCAGATGAAGGAATCCACATTCAAGAGGTTTGTACGAATGCTTCGCTTCGACGAACACTTGCGACTGCATCGGATGGATTGTCTCTCCAGCCATGGCGATCTCACTTCGTACAATTTCACTCGCGAGAAAATAGCTTCCATGCCGCAGGCGGCGATGCGCCCGGCACCGCTGATCACTGGAGATGACTTGATCGCCTCCGGCTATCCGCCAGGGCCAAGCTTCAAGAAAATTCTTTCTGCGGTCGAGGATGGACAACTCGAAGGCCGTCTTCGCAGCCGGGACGAAGCAATGGCCTTTGTCCAAAGCGAGTTTCCGCGTCAGGGGTAGAAGTTGCGCTCTCATGCGAAATGCACCATAAAAGGTGCAAAATGGCCATTTAGGCCAAATCTTGTCAAGCCCCCTGGAGGCTTAATATTTGCTTAAGTCGCTGAAAACATGGGCAATATATTCTTCAAGAGTTGGCATGTTTACCCTACGCAAACTGCTATCCTAAAATTAAGCCTCAAAAGATCAGGTTTGAGTTCCTAGCGCACCAATACGCGGATAAGAGTGCCTCCGTCACACCCATAATGAAAGTTACGGAAAAAGATGTCGTCTACGTCGCGGACCTGGCAGATCTGGAGTTGACGGAAACCGAGCGCGGCGTCTTTCTGCGTGATCTGAACTCGATTCTCGATTACATCGATCGGCTCAACCAATTGGATACGACAGCTGTGCTCCCGATGGCGCAAGTGTCGGACAAATACGGAGCCGACAAGTCGGAAACTGGCAGCGCGCGCTTCGCATACGCCAGCCGTGAAGATATTCACGAGGGCCTTCGAAAATCACTACCACGTGAGGTGGCGCTGCAAAACGCTCCCGGCTCCGATGGAACGTTCTTCAAAGTACCCAAGGTGATCGAGAGATAAGCGGCGGTTCGCGGGCAGTTGTTTCTTTCCATTCAGCGCTCCTGGTTAACGCCAACAATTTCTTATGGACTTGAACACGCTTACCATCAATGCCGTCCGTTCCGCCGTACAGGAACGCAAAACCACGGCAACATCACTAGCGGAGGCGTTCTACTCCAAGATCAAAAACGAAGATCCGCAGATTGGCGCCTACCTGATTCTTTCGAAGGAGCGGGCGTTCGCAAAGGCTGCAGAGATTGACGCCTTAGCCGCGAAGGGGCAGAAGCTCCCGCCCTTGGGCGGTGTACCGGTCGGCGTTAAGGATGTGATGGTGACGCGCGATGTTCGCACCACGGCTGGCTCGAAGATTCTGGGCAACTATATTCCACCGTACGACTGCACGGCGGTGGCTCGGATGGAAGTTGCGGGCGCGGTAGTGCTGGGCAAGTTGAACTGTGATGAGTTTGCCATGGGATCGTCAAACGAGAATTCGGCTTGGCATCCAGTTCACAATCCTCGCGATCGCAGCCGCGTACCCGGAGGTTCTTCGGGAGGGTCCGCGGCGGCGGTGGCGGCAGACATGGCCGTAGTGACGCTAGGATCGGACACCGGCGGATCGATCCGGCAACCGGCGTCCTTTTGTGGAGTGGTTGGTTTGATGCCGACATATGGCAGAGTATCGCGCTACGGGCTGATCGCATTCGCGTCGTCTCTCGATCGGATTGGGCCGCTCACAAAGACCGTGAAGGACGCAGCCACCGTGCTGCGCACGATCGCAGGCCGTGATCCTATGGATGCCACTTCCGCAGAAGTGCCCGTACCCGATTATGTTGCCGAATTGGAGAAGCCGGTGCGCGGACTAAAGCTCGGCGTAGCAAAAGAGTATTTCGGAGAAGGACTGGACGCCGAAGTTCGAAATTCGGTTGAAGCCGCGATTCAGAAGTTGGCGCAATTGGGTTGCGAAATAATTCCGGTCTCGCTGCCGCACACACAATATGCAATTCCGACTTATTACATTGTGGCCACAGCAGAAGCGTCCTCAAACCTGGCTCGATTCGATGGCGTTCGCTATGGTGACCGCGCCCGCGATGCGCGCACACTTTCTGAAATGTACCGCCGCACTCGCGATCAGGGGTTTGGCACCGAGGTGAAGCGCCGCATCATGTTGGGCACTTACGCGCTCAGCGCCGGTTACTACGACGCGTACTACCTGAAGGCGCAGAAAGTGCGCACTCTGCTTGCCCGCGACTTCGAGGATGCTTTCAGACAAGTGGATGCGATTGTGACTCCAACCAGTCCCACGGTTGCATTTAAGCTGGGCGAGAAGGTCGACGACCCTCTGTCCATGTACCTCGCCGATATTTTTACGGTCACGGCGGACTTGGCGGGGCTACCGGGAATTTCCGTCCCTTGTGGAGAGACAAGAGAGAAGCTGCCGATTGGGCTGCAGATTCTCGGCAAGCATTTCGACGAGGCCACGATTTTGCGGATTGCTCACAGTTACGAACTGGAGCGCGGAATTAAGAACTAGCGAGAACTCCGAGCAACGGCGCGACGTCGCTCGCTTCCATTGTTTTCAATATATCGTTTACTAAACACACTTGGAGTGAGAAATTGTTCAGCCTCAGACTGGCTCGTAGTATCGTTCGCCCGCGCAGGCGCGGCAGAGCAATTTTCTATCGCGATGCACTTCACGGCGAAAGTTAATTCCTTCGCCACAGATTTCGCACACAATACGTTCGCCTTTATATCCGGGAAATTCTTCCGGGGGCAGGTCGACTTTCACCCATTGCGTGGTGAATAGGTCATCGTCGGGCATTTCACGATAAGCCAGCATCTGCTGGCTATTTTTATTTTCGAGTTCGGGATGCATCTGCCTTGCCAGGGCTTTCGATGATTCTTTGGCCGCGATGCGCACGGCTTTGCCGCTGTTCACGTCGACGAAGGTCGCAGCCATTTTGCCCCAGTCGCGGAATTTTAGGGCACGTTTACCGAGACGGCATCCAGTGACGACGGCGACCGCGTCGGTCGCGCAACGATCGATTTCCACAAAAGTGACCAGGCGTTTCCGATCCTTGCCGTGAGGGTCGTCAATGCCGAGCTTCGTCAGGCCGAGCATCGCCAGCCGAACGCCGAGTACTTGTCCGGCGCACAGATGACCGTGAGCCTGTTCCGCCTCTTCCAGATATTCGTCAAAGGATTTCATTTCAGTTGTCAGTTGCCCGTTGCCGCCTGCATTGCATTGTAGTCCGCGAACTGGCAGAAAGTCAGGACTCGAAACTACTAACAACCAAACTAAGGAGACGTTTCATCATGAAGTTAATCTCAACCTTGATTTTACGCGCAATCCGGAATCACAGACCCATTCTCGCGGCCGTGTTGTCGATTTCATTGCTCGGAACCGGCTGTAGCGCTCAATGGATCAGTATCGCGCTCGCCGATTTGCCGGTGCTAACCCAGATGGCGTTGAACATCGGCACCATCGTTGCCTCGCTGCAGTCCGGCAGCCAGATTAGCGCCGCAGATGCCGCTGCCATTCAGAACCTCTCGGCGCAGGCCAGCCGGGACCTGAATCTCCTGCAGTCGCTCTACAACGGATACAAATCGAACCCGAGCGCGAACGCCCTGCAGAAGATTCAAAACGTTATCGCGGACATCAACCAGAGCCTGCCCGCCCTTTTGCAGGCGGCACACATTGGAAATCCGATTTTATCGGCCCGAGTCGCCGCCGGAGTCAATTTAATCCTGACCACGGTCGCGAGCTTTGCTGCCCTGATCCCCCAGACCTCCACGCATCTCACAGCACAAAAGGTGGCCTACCCGGCATCCGCCATTCCACGAGCTGGTGACTTAAAGAAGCAATGGAATCAGCAAGTGTGCGGACCGGCTAACGGGATGGACTTCGGCGCTGCCGGCTGCACAGTCAAATAACGTTCCTTTCACCGCGGCACTTTATGCCTCTGCCCGCGTTGGTCGCGCGGGTGGGGGCTTTTTCTTGTGTGGGCAACCGTGATTACCGATTGAGCGGAATGCAGTGGAGATGACTATGGATTTGAATCGAGCAATTCACTTCGGGCTATTGGTGAAGGCAGCTGAAACCGTACTGCCCGCGAGTACCGCCAACGCCGCAGGTCAAACTGTTCCTGCCCAGTACGATCTAAATGACATTGGCTACAAAGTTGTCGGTACAATTCTAGGTAACGATCTCGCGACCAACATGAACCCCGAAAGAGCCAATCGGATTGTGTCATTTGGTTTCATCCTCCAGGCTCCCAATAACGATCTGGTGATCGCCATTCGCGGCACCGCAGGCATTTGGGAATGGATCCATGATTGTGATTTCCTTCCGGTGAAGTGCACGTTCCTGGCGGGCGCCGGCAGGACGGACGATGGTTTCACGGCAATCTACAATTCTCTGCGCGTTGCAACCACCTCCGTTCGGATAGTGGACGCGCTGCCGTCGCTGCCGTTCAACCAGGCTACGAATTCATTGACAATCTGCGGACACAGCCTGGGTGGCGCGCTGGCCACCTTGCTCGCCCTTGATGTGGCAGCCAATACCAACTTCAAGAATCCGACGGTCTACACCTACGCCAGCCCTCGCACTGGAGACTCATTGTTTGTGAGCACCTATAACCAGGCAGTGCCGAACACTTACCGCATCGCCAACCGGGTCGACCTTGTTCCCAAGTTGCCGTTGCCGCCTCTCTACGAACACGCGGCGGGACTTTACGAACTAAACCCGGTCAAGCTGATTCCGCCGACACTCCTGGTCAAGAGCGGATTTGCTTGCGAGCACCACATGACTTCGTATCTCCATCTTCTGTCGCTGCTGGCAGGTGGAATTGTTCAACCGCTGGACGCTGGATGCGTTCCTGGAAGGTCGCCGTAAAGTTTGCGGCGCGAGTCAGGGCAAACTCGTCCGCTACTTGCGCTTCCAGCGCGCGCCATCTTTCGTGATTTCCACAATGATGCCCAGGAGGGCGAGTTCATTCCGGATTGCATCGGATGCCTTGAAATTACGCGATCGCCGCGCAGCTTCCATCTCGGCAATCTTCTTTTCAATTTCGGCGTTGGAGTGTTGCTGTGCTCCGATAGTTTCGAGCAAATCCTTGCTGACCTCGTTTTCGCGGCCTTCTGCTTTAGCCCACTCCACAATGCCGCGAATTCTTGCCGCATCATCGTCTTTCAGCACGGCGAATAGCTCGTCAAAGCTCTGAAGCGAGGCGAGCAGCGCAGGAATGTCATCTTTCGTAAATTGCCCTGCATCCATTGCGGCATTGACCTTTCGGACCATATCGAAAATCGCAGCCTGGGCTTGCGCGGTGTTAAGGTCGTCGTCCATGCCTGCGCGCATTCGTTCCGCCGTCTCACGCGCAAGTTCGGCCATGCTCGGAGTTGTGCCCGGCTGAAACGGCTCGGTGGTCAAACGAGATCGAAAGTTCCGCAACCGCTCCACCGAGACGGCGGCTTGCTTCAGCCCGTCGAAAGTAAAGTTAAGCTGATTTCGGTACGGCACCGAAGCCAGTAAAAACCGGATTGACGACGGTTTATGTCCCTTAAGCACCAGGTCACGCAAAGTAAAAAAGTTACCCTGGCTCTTCGACATCTTCTCGCCCTCGACCAGGAGAAACCGCACATGAAACCAGAAACGGGCGAGGGGTTTTCCGCTGAGCGCCTTGGACTGCGCGATTTCGTTCTCATGGTGAGGAAAAATCAGATCTTCGCCGCCAGCATGCAGATCGAAGGTGTCGCCCAATTCTTCCATCGACATGACCGAGCACTCGATATGCCACCCCGGCCGGCCGGGGCCGATCGAGGTTTCCCACGAAGTCTCACCGGGTTTCGGCGCCTTCCATAGCGCAAAGTCTCGCGCGCTGTCCTTCTCGTATTCGTCCACATCGACGCGCGCTCCATCTTCCATCCCGGCGAAATCTCTCTTGGAAAGTTTTCCGTAGTCCCGGAAATTTGCGATCCTGAAGTAGTAGGAGCCGTCCTCCGTGCGATAGGCGAATCCTTTCTTCTGCAATTCGGCGATAAACTGCGCCATTTCCAGGATGTGATCGGTGGCGCGCACGAGGCTTGGCTGCTCTATGTTCAACACCGCAGCATCTTCGAGAAAAGCCTTCTCATATTTTGCGGTGTATTGCTTGACGCTCACTCCAGCGCTCGCTGAATTGCGGATAATCTTGTCATCGACATCGGTGATGTTCATGACGTGGCGTACTTTGTAGCCGCTCTGGCGCAAAAAACGACGCAGAACATCTACCGCAATGAACGTCCGGAAATTACCAATGTGGCCGTAGTCATAAACCGTGGGCCCGCAAGCATACATGCGGACCTCGTTGTCTTCGAGCGGTCGAAACTCTTCAACCTTGCCAGAGAGTGTGTTGTAAAGACGAAGGGCCATAGGGAGAACCAGACTACAAAAGAGAACCGTTCATTCTAGGGGGACGAAAGAATGAGGGTCAAATCCTGCCGCTCGCGGAAGGCGCAGTTGAAACATGATGAATGGCTCGCAGGCGCTGTCCCACGACCAGAACATAGTGCAGTGCCGAGATGATCGTGAAAGCGAAGGTTGCGCGTAAAAACGTAAGGCGAGCGATGGTAACCCATCGCGATTTATTGATTTCAAATAGCATCACAAAGAAGACGGCCGCGACTTGCGCGAAGGTGTTGGCCTTTCCAAAGACGCTGGGGCGAAAATCGCGGAGTCCCGCGATCGCGTATAGCACCGCGCTGGCCAACAGGATGGTAAGGTCACGGCTGAAGACCAGGACGGTAAATTTCCACGGAATCTTGTGCAAGATCGACAGCACCATAAACATGGTGCTGAGCAGGAGCTTGTCAGCAATGGGATCGAGGTACTGTCCCAACACCGTTTGCTGCTTGAGAGTTCGGGCCAGCAAGCCGTCGAGCCCGTCGCTAAATCCGGCCAACACAAACAAAATCAGAGCAGATAAGTAGTGGCCTTCGACCAGGTTAATCACGATGAAAGGAACGAACGTCATGCGCAGCAGGGTGAGCTGATTGGGAGCGCTCAAAAGCTGCGAGAGCTTCACTTCCCCTCCCGAACTGTCTGCGGGGTCACGGCAATGTGACGCATGAGAACCGTAGCAGGGTCAAGACCGGTCTTGCTGGTGAAGCGCTGCGACAATGACGGGATACTACCGTCGGGCAAGTCGAGTTCCATGCGCTCGACGCGGTGCAAGGGGAGAAAAACCACGCCGGGCGAAAACGGCTCCCCGTCTTTGACCAGCGATACCAAGTCGTCGAACGAAGCCAGTTCGACCCCACAAAGACTCAATCCTTCCGGAGTAAGAGAAAGGATGGCCCCCCAGAACTTCTCCCTCGGATTCCCCAGCGTAACCAGCACCATAACGGCGGGACGAAACGGATTACCCACGGTGTGCGCAAGAGCGTCGCCGCTGCGACTCATATTCTCCATCCCAGCGATTGTCGCCGGGACCTGTCCACTTTGCAACCACATGCGAGATTGTGCCCTTCCCCGGGGATTGCCTGGGGAGATGAGTCCGATACAATTAGCCTTACCCGCAGGCGCGTAGCTCAGTTGGTTAGCCCGCTACGTTAACACGCTTCGAGTCGGAGCTCCACCGACTGGTGATTGGCCCTATGCCAGTGCTAAAGAAACCCAGTTTTCTGGTTGCGGCATTTTGGGGTATCGAAACGCAGCATCTCTCGGTTCGGTCATTTCGTTTTCTACCGTTGCCCTCGGTCTCGTTTCATAGCGCCGTACTACCCTGAGGTGGCTCTGTCATAAAATGACTTGATTTCTTCGAACTTGTCTAAAGCCAACCGGCTCCCACCCAACGCATCTGCGAGATCCTATCTTGCGACACGCGGCCGCGCTTCCTTTAGCGCGCTTTCTCCATCGCAACCTCACGCGGAAACGGCACACCTTGGTGCGGAAGATGCGTCGAGGAGGTATGCATCCGGTTGTGGTCAGCGACGGTCGTCGGGACACAAGAACGTCCAGCTCGCCTGAGGGTATGACCGTGCGGATCAGAACGAAATTCGTGCTGCACTCGGTGTGGTAGGCAAACAGTTGCTACCAAACGGGTTGCCGAACTAGCTAAGTTGTTGAAAGGTGGTGAGCGCGGAAGGAATCGAACCTTCAACCTACTGATTCCCTTTCAACAACTAAATACAAATGGTTTCAACGATTTCCCGAAATGTGAAGTAGGCAGAAAAGGGCAGTTTTAGGCATTGTTGTTACGAAGGATGTTACCAAGAATTTAAGGCGCGACCTCTGGCTGGATCGGAACGAAAAGGGGGTCATGAAATGCACAAACGGAGAAAAGGTGAGAGTCCCAATAGACCCATCGCGACGGGCACCAATTAGGAAGTGAAACTTCGAACTCATGGGTAGGTAGGACGAGATGAACGCTGGTGAAGATGGACAATCTTGATCCGCTGTTAAACCCAGTCAATCGAATGTCCGCCTCGGAATCAGTGACTCGACCGAACCCCTTGTAAGCAACTTGCTGATCCTCGAATCTTCCCGGTAGAACATTGAGGCACCACACCGAGGATCACCACCAACAACAAGCTCAGGTCCGGCAGGGGGTAAATTCTCCCATGATAGGGGTCGTAAAACAGGTCTTTCTTGGGGGGCCGGTTCAGGTAAAGAGCTGGCCATGGTCATGCGAAGGAGTGCGTTGCCGGTTTTATCGAGGCGGTCGAACCATGGGGGGATCAGAGAGACCATAAATTCCTGCCACCCGAAGTGTTTAGGGTATCGCAGAGTTCCCAGTCATGTGCGAACTCAGGGATGCGCTCCACGAGCATAACTATTCTGATGTCACGACGTCAGCAAGTAAAAAGGGCGAGGTGCCACCGATGATTTTGAGTCCATCGGTAATTCCCACAAGATATCGTTCGGAACAAAGCAAGGCGTAAGCAGGAGGAACCGCCCGCGACGATGGCGACGCCTTCCCACATGCACTCAGGCACCATTGGTACTCGGTGCCCATTGAACGGCAGGTTGCCGAAGGGTTGGCTTCGTGGGTCTAGAAACCACCCGAGGGAATCTCCAATAAAGCTCGTAAAACGCTCACTTCGGATAATCCTTCTACACAGCGGAATTCGTCTACACTGGCCTAAGGAATCATTTGGGGACCCCATAAACGACCGCACTCCAGATAAGGGATTATTTTATAGTGCGCATGGGAACGTGGGTGTAAACTATTGTGCCAGTCCGAAGTCTTCGTGTCGAGATAAAGGGGAATTTCAAACATGAAAAACAACAGATTTCTATCAACAGGACTTTTTGCGCTGGTGGTAGGTTTGCCCTCCTTTGGTATCGCCCAGGACCTGCCGCCACTGACGTTTACGTTTAAGGACGTCAACGTCAAAGGGGCGATCGAGACCGACACCTACGCGATCAACAACAAAGGGGTCATCACTGGGGATTATATCGACCGCAGCAATGTCCAGCACGGTATGATCTTGAATGGGACAAGGCTAACCACATTCGACAACAAGAGATGTAACAAGACCAGCGACCGAACAGGTATTTCAGCGTTCGGGATCAATTCCGCTGGCATGGTCGCCGGGTGGTGCCGACTGTCGGGTAAGAACACGGACTACAGTTTCACGTTTGCGAAGAAAAAATTTACCACCATCCGGCCGCCCGGCTCGACTTCAACCCAGGCTTCTGGAATCAACGACAAGGGCGCCGTCGTCGGCTCCTATGTCGATCCTGCATCGAATCAGCTTGGATTTTTGAAGGTTGGGGGAAAGTACACGACCATCATGATGCCCGGTGCGGTGACGACGGCAGCCACAGGCATCAATGATGCCGGCATAGTCAGTGTGAACGTTGGTTGTGGCGGATTGTCCTCCTTCGCCTACACCACGCTGATGAACAGCGGGACATTCACTCCTTACGCCGTTCCCGGCGCGGGACCGCGCGGCACAGTTATTCGTGAAGCTAATACCAAGGGAGATGTCACGGGTTACTACTTCGATTCGGCTTCCGTGGTGCACGGCTGGCTGTACCACGGAGGGACCTACTATACATTCGACGACCCCAATGGTGCGAATGGCACTGCTGGGGCCGGTCTCAACGATAAACTGAACATCGTTGGCCTTTATTTTGCGGCAGACAATAGCGTTCACGGTTTCGATGCCCAAGCAAAATAAGTCACGTTCGAATTCAACGCGGTTGCTTTGACTAAACCGGGGCCTGATTGCTCCACGGTGCCATGCTCCTAAGAAGGTGAATCGCCTAAAGTCCTTGAGAGGAGGACCAGAAATGGTTAACAACACGGTACGGACTAAAACCGAGATCTCTGTTCGCAAGCGAAGTCTCGTTAGAAATGCATCGCTGCACCAGATGGGTGAGGATCTGCTGTCACTTTTCAGTACTGATGACGGAACCGCGGGCGACGCAACTGATGTCACTAGCGAGGACGCATCCGGAGGCACAACAACTGAATGTGCCGGTGGGGTTGATCTGGAAGTCTAGGTGGCAAAAGGGAGAACATTCTGGACGTTGCGTTTCTGAGGCCTTAGTGTGGTTTTCACTCTCCAGAGGGCGTGGCAACGAACACCAGTTCAGACCACCAAGAAGTACGAACGGTTCCACTCGCCCCTGGCGGTAGGGTTATAAAGAAACTCACTTCCGTGACCACTGTTCAGAGCAGCAACTGTGAAGAAAAAAGGGGTACCATTCAGCGTATACGGCACAGAATTTTTGAGCACGAAAGGCCAACCCCTATTCGAGACTCCTCCAGACCGATTTGATTTAGAACGGTGGACATGGACCCCGCACGACCCTGATGGGGTCAAGTACATCAAGAAGGGTGCTCGTGGTCGCTTGAAGTCGTGGGAGCACGCGGCTCTGACAAACTACCGGCCTTCGGCGCACCAGCAAAACATTGTTCTGCTCTTCCACATTGGCCTCCTAAATCACGATTTCATACATTGGTTTCGTCACTGTAACGTGAAATATTTCTATCTTTCTTTTGACCAGCTGGCTTCACATGGCAATGTCAAGATCCATCTCGGGGAAGACCGAGATTCGAGCGAGCTTTCAATTGGCCCCGCCCGTCTTGCTATGCGGGATATTAAAGCGGTGATTTGGGAGCGGCCGCGAACTATTTTTGCACCGATGTCAAAGGTCCATCTCAATGATCTACTCTTTATGCGCCGTTGGTGGCAGGTTCTCAGAGATCTGAAGGGTTTACTACGACCCGATACGATATGGATTCCATCGCATCCGATGAATGGATCCCAGGACTGGCAGAACAAAATCGCTGAATATCGGATGGCGGAGCGTGTTGGGTTGAAGGTCCCTTCTACGCTCTGTACGAACGACCCAAATACCGCGCGAGAGTTCATCCAGCGGCATAGGGAGCGAGTACTATTTCGTGAGTTCAGCTTGACACCGTTCATGGTCCCGCCAAAGTTCATCCATACTAAAGGCCGAGCAGTGCAATTGAAGAACTTAAAACGCTCGCCATGTGTGTTTCAGCGATTCATAGATAAACAATATGATGTTCGGGCGGTGGTTCTCGGTGACGAAGTCTTTGCCTGTAGAATTGACTCTCAGGCCTCAGAGTTGGCGAAGATTGACTGGCGCGTGCACGATGATGCTCGCGTAAAGTGGGAACTTTTTCGGCTCCCCCGCGCTGTAGAGCGCTCAATGTGCAAACTCTTGAAAGAACTGGACCTTCTATGGGGTTCCTTCGATCTGGTGAAGGGAAAAGATGAGGAGCTTTACTTCCTAGAAGTCAACCGGCCTGGCGCCTGCTATTGGCTGCGCTCATTTGTTGGCCTGGACATGGCCGAAAAAATAGTACGTTTTATCCAGCCCATGCTCGACCCTGGCGTCGCCCGTCCATCTCATTGAGCCGTTCGCTTACGGGCCGACAAAAGCATTAACCTTGTACTCTGTGCCCAGAAAGGTGTGGGAGTGCGGAGCTGCCAGGTCGAAGCCAATGAAACTCTCCGTTAGAAGTCCTAGGCGACAACGCCCGCGCGACCATTCCCTGGGTTGGAAAATTCCCGAAAGTTCACAACACGCCACTTTACGCAGCCCGGTCCATATCGAGACTCTCGAAGTGCCGGAAGTAACTCCTCAAAGAAAATGGGAAGGCGGAGTTAACCGCCTTCTCGTGGAAGATTCACAGTTCTACACTGTTGCGTGAACGGCGAGCTCGTGGAGGGTCGAGGTGACAACGTCAGAGGTCTGAACCTTGGCCGTGCCCTCGATAAATCTTGCCATCGTCTTCAACACTTGGGGATAGGTATTGGTGTTGTAAGCCTCGGCATCGGTTTTGTTTTCCCACAGACTGATTGCAGTCACATCGACTCCGCCGGGACCAGCGAATGTGATTTCGTCCTTGAAACCCTTCTGTTTACGAAGCAAAGGGAGGACGTCGTTCTCAAATGTGCGCGTGTAATCGGATAGCATATTGGATTTCAGATGAAGCGAGATATTGCGTGCAAACATTGGCAACCTCCTAGGGTTGGGGTTGCTAAGAAAGAAAACTTCAGATGGGCTGACTTAGTTCAGAGAACCTGAAAGAGGAGAAGGTGGTAACCACCTCAACTACAATCCCTGCATTTAAGTGGCCCTC
>Ga0210406_10000477_pt1 | contig 54097 bp, 41 predicted proteins | sample IncBWC30MmetaG_FD_155454 | JGI IMG/M metagenome (GOLD analysis project Ga0210406, IMG submission 155454) | Forest soil microbial communities from Barre Woods Harvard Forest LTER site, Petersham, Massachusetts, United States - Inc-BW-C-30-M | ecosystem: Environmental > Terrestrial > Soil >...
GGCAGGTCGGCTTTTCCGGCAAGGTCGTTGGAGCCATAACAAAGAACCTGCACTACGATGTCGGCGCCGGCGAAAACGGCGGCACGGTCAGGCAGGATCTTTGCCCCCTTCTCGAGATAGAGGGCGTCCGGGTAGCCGGCTTGTTCTCCGGCTCCCGTTTCTACTACGACCTGAAACCCAGCTTTCGACAGATTTGTCATCACCACGGGCGCCAGGGCTACACGGCGCTCGCCGGGATAACTTTCCTTCGGTACACCAACAATCACAGAATCATCTTTCCCTTGCAGGATAGGTCAAACGCATTATTGTAGCGGAAGAACGCAAAGGAACTGATGACGAAGTTGGAGCCGGGTTCTGTCCGAGTTAAGACCTACACGAAATGGCCGCGCTTATTCGTGTTTGGCGGCCCCTCCGGGGGGTGCGCCTGGGTTCGCGGGCGCGGCGGTTTTTTCCGCGTCTTCCGGCTTTGCCTCCATGTTCTGCACAATAACTGAGATACGGCGGTTGGATGCGTTGAAGGGATCGTCCGGCGTGCGCAACAACTGGTCTGCATAGCCGCGAACCTGGGACACTTGCTTCTCTCCCAGTCCGTTTTGTTGCATGAGGCGGCGCGCAGCATTAGCGCGGTCGGCGGAGAGTTCCCAATTGCTGTATCCGGATTTCCCCATATAGGGCTTGGCATCGGTGTGGCCTTCAATCGACACCTGGTTGGGAAGCTTCCCCAGTTCGTTTGCCAGCAGAGTGAGGAGTTGCTTACCGTTGCTGGTTGGTCCAGCGTTGCCAAGAGAGAAGAAGGTCCCGGTTTCCGTTTCTATCAACTCGATGCGCAATCCCTCAGGGGTTATTTTGACCTCGATCTGATTTTGCAGCTTATCGAAGTTGGTCATCTGACGAATGCGCTTTTCGAGTTCCTCTTTCAGCTTGGGCATGTCGTCTTTCGAGATTGGCAGGCTGACGCCGGCTCCGGTCATGTTGGTGCCCGCATTTTTCGCCGAACCCATGGGATCGCGGAAATATCCGCCTACCGCCTCCTGAATTTTCTTGCTGCTGTTCAGAAGCCAAAGCACGATGAACAGCGCCATCATTGCAGTCACGAAGTCGGCGTAGGCGACTTTCCAGGCGCCCCCGTGATGGCCTCCGTGTCCGCCTTTCTTCTTGACGACGATGATGGGGCGTGCGCCTTCCATGAGTCCTTTCCCGACTAAGCGGATGCCGCGGCCGCAGCAGGAGCAGCCTCACTGCTTCCTCCTCCGCGGCAGAGCGATTCGACTTCTTTAAATGAGGGGCGAACGTGTCCAGGAATGGCACGCCGGGCGAATTCGACGGCCAGGATAGGGGCTGCGCCCTTGAGGAAGGAAATCATCACTACCCGCAACACGTGCAGATAAGCCGCCTCCTCTTCCGCGATCTTCCCCATATTGGCGGCGACCGGCCCGACCAGTCCGTAGCACAGCAGAATCCCAAGGAAAGTACCCACCAGGGCCGCCGCCACCTTGTGGCCGATTTCCTCAGGCGGCCCTCCCAGAGCCCCCATTGTGATGACCACACCCAGGACTGCCGCCACGATGCCCAGACCAGGCAAGGAATCGGCCATAGTGCTTAGCGAAGAAATCGGCACACTCGCGGAGTTGTGGTGAACCTCCAGATCGAGATCCAGGAGTTGGTCGAGATCGAACGCTTCCACGCCGCTGATGGCCATGCGCAGGGTGTCGCAGAAATAGTCGCAGGTGTGATGATCCTTTATGAAAAACGCATACTTCGAGAGAATCGGACTCTTGTCCGGCGTTTCCACGTCGTTTTCGAGACTCATCAATCCTTCGCGCCGGGCCTTGTTGAGCAGTTCGTAGGTCATCTTCAAGGAATCAAGGTAGCGTTGCTTGGTGAATTTCGATCCCGCGAAGACGCCAAGGATTCCTCCGACGATCTGTTTGAGGATATGGAGGGGGTTGGCGATGAGCACTGTGCCCAGAGCCGCCCCTCCGATGATCACCAACTCGGCCGGCTGCATCAGGACCAGCAGCGGGCCGTGTTCCATCAGATATCCGGCGATCACACATCCGAAGACAACCACAATTCCAATAATGGCGAACATAAGGGGTCTATTTTCTGTGGCTTTGCCCGCCTGCCGATGCGCCCGCTGTGGCGGCCGTCTTGTGGGCGGATGTCGTTTTCAGCGAACGCTGTGCCCGTTCCACCAGCGATTCCACTGTGTCTCCGGCCTCCGCGCCTGAATAGCCGATGGAGGTCCTGATCGACAATTGTTCTCCCCACCAGTGGATGCCAGCTCCAGCCACAAGTTTTTGCACGCGCTCAGCGGCCTGCTCCGCGCCGCGCCCGCCGCAGTTCGGCAAAATTGCCAGGAATTGATCCTCTCCCCAATGTCCCACCAGATCGCTGGGGCGCAGACCGTTGCGGAGGGTCTCGGCAACGACTCTCAGCATGGAGTCGGTGGCTTGCCTTCCATAGGCGGAACGCAGGTGTTCGAAATGGTCGAGTTGCAAACAGATGATGCCGAAGGGCACGTGGTACTCAGCAAAGCCGGCAAGATTTTCCCGCAGGTGGAATTCGATAAACCCGTGATTAGCGACGCCCGTACTTTCGTCCAGACAAACCGAAGGAATCGGGGAACGGCGGTCTCGTACGATTCCCATGGCCGCCCGCGGCTCGTGGAAACTCCCGGCCATATGTCGTACTACCCCGCTCGGGTCGGGCACAGGCGTGATTTGGAACAATACCGGTACCGGGTGGCCACTCTTGTGGCGCAGGAAGATCCGCTGCTCGTGTTCGCCGCCATTCACCTTCGTCTGATGGAAGGGACAACTCTCTCCACACATTGGGCAGCTGCGCTCGTTGCATTGCACCAGAACATTTTCCCGGCGGGAGTGTCCGATGACTTCATAGCGTTTGTGTCCGGTGATGCGTTCTGCGCTCTGGTTCCAAAACAGGATCGTCCCATTTCGATCGGCGATGTACACGCCCATTGGGAGGCCATCCAAGACCGCCAAGATGACATCGGGATCCCGCACTTCAGACATGGCTGTGCCTCGACGATCAACGTCTTCATCGTCAATCGAGAGAGTTGACTTCAACCGGTGTGCTGCGGACCGGGGAGCAGTAACGTCGCCGAAGTAAAGAAGAATCCCCGCCGCGCCGAAAGCAAGTAGAGGGATTTACGACTACGGGCGGCGTGTGCCGAAGCTACATGGGATACATGGAGCGCGAAATGGTAGATGCAACTAGAAACCGCGGAATAAGGGGATGGTCCGGCCTGATGCTTGTTTGTCTGGGTATGCACTGCCAGGCCCAGCAGCCTGACTTGATGGATCGAAGCCTAGAAGACCTGATGAATATCCAAGTGACTTCGGTCTCAAAGAAAGAGCAGAAGTTGTCACAGGCCGCCGCTGCCGTCTTCGTCATTACACAGGAAGACATTCGCCGTTCCGGGGCCAGCAATATCCCGGACGTGCTAAGGATGGTTCCTGGGGTTGACGTGGCGCAAATCAACGCCAACAGTTGGGCGATTTCTGCCCGCGGTTTTAACCACCAGTTCTCCGACAAGTTGCTGGTGCTAATCGATGGCCGGACGGTTTACACGCCACTATTCGCAGGGGTTTACTGGGATACCCAGGATGTCCCGCTCGAGGACATTGAGAGGATTGAAGTGATTCGCGGTCCGGGTGCGACGGTGTGGGGAGCCAACGCGGTGAACGGCGTCATCAACATCATCACCAAGGCCGCCGCCGACACTCCGGGAGGTTTGGTGGTCGCTGGCGCTGGTACTCAAGAGTTGGCTTCGGGTACGGGGCAGTATGGCGGACAAATCGGGAACGACGTCCGCTATCGTGTTTTCACCAGATATTTCGACCACAATCATTACCCGGATCTCATCGGAGAAGACGGGGAAGACGGCTGGCACCTGCTGCATGGCGGATTCCGGTCGGATGCGGCGCTCTCAAAGCAAGATTCGCTGACGGTTCAGGGTGATCTGTACGGCGGACGGGAAGGGGCGCAGTACGGGCACATTATCACCATTGCCCCACCGGTCAATGAAAACGTGGACGGGAAAGCGGATCTGGCAGGCGGAAATCTTTTGGGCCGGTGGAACCATGTGTTCTCCGACCGGTCCGATACTACGCTGCAGTTTTACTTCGACCGCTATGAGCGAGATGGCCCGGAATCTCGGGAGGATCGGGACACTCTCGACCTGGATTTTCACCACCATTTTGCTTTGAGTGCGCGGCACGATCTCATCTGGGGCGCCGACTACCGTCATAGTGCAGATCACACCGAGGGCACGATTGACCAGGCCTGGGTACCAGCCAGCAGGGCGGTAGAGTTGTTCAGCTTTTTCGCGCAAGATGAAATCACCCTCAAACCCAATCGCATCTTTCTGACCGTTGGCTCGAAACTGGAGAACAACTATTTCACCAGTTTCGACGTCGATCCCACCGCACGTGTGGCCTGGACCCCAACAAAGCAACATACCGTTTGGGCCGCAGTTTCACGCGCCACCCGGAGTCCCTCGCGCCGCAGTGACGACGCTGACATCAATATTGCGGTATTTCCCGGCCCGGGCGGGCTGCCGGCCGAACTTACTCTCTTCGGGAATCATACCGAGAAGTCGGAACACGTGTTGGCTTACGAGGTGGGCTATCGTGCACAACCCAGAACGCAGTTTTCCATCGACATAGCAGTGTTCGTAAATAACTACAGCGATCTAGCGACGACCGAAGCAGGTCCGTCATTCCTGATCGTCAGCCCATCGCCTTCTCACTTGGTCTTTCCGCTGGTGTGGGGTAACAGGATGCACGGCACGACCGACGGCATCGAGGTTTCCGGAAACTGGAAAGTCAGCAATCGCTGGACGCTCAGTCCCGGCTATGCGCTTCTGCAAATGCGTTTGCGTACTGATCCGACCAGTCAGGACACCACCTCGGTGGCGGACACGGACGGGTCCAGCCCGCGCCACCAGGCACAGCTACGGTCGCACTTGCTTCTGCCCGGACACTTTGTGTGGGATGCGAGCGGCTATTTCGTCGAACGCCTGCCGGCTCAACAAGTGCCTTCTTATACCCGGCTTGATCTGCAATTGAGCCGACAAGTAGGGGAGCGGTTGGAACTCAGTCTGGTCGGGCAGAATCTTCTGCGTGACCATCATTTGGAGTCCAATGACATGTTGACGAGCTTGAACCCAACCCAAGTTAAGCGCAGCGCGTACGCAAAAGTGGTATGGCGCTTTTGGTAGAAGGGACAAATTGAGAATCCGTAGGTCGAGAAGCTCAGCTTGGTCGCGGGGTTTTCCCCGCCGGTTCCTGATCCGGGTTGTCCTCTGCGCTTTGGCGGCGACAGCCCAGGCACAGTCGGCCACTGAGTATCAGGTGAAGGCGGCGTTCCTGTTCAATTTTGCGAGGTTCGTGGAATGGCCGGCCGATGCGTTTCCGAGCGCGGATTCCGCGCTGCAAATTTGTGTACTCGGCCAGGATCCGTTCGGCCGCGACTTTGAACAGGTGATCGTGGATAAGACGGTAAACGGACACCGCATTGAAATTGCCCATCCTGACGGAGTTCCTCAGGCGCGAGCCTGTCAGATCCTGTTTATCTCGGCTTCGGAAACTCCACACGTGCGGGCGATCCTGCTGGGTCTTAAGGGCTCCAATGTACTCACGGTCGGAGACGCCCCCGGCTTCGCCATCCTGGGAGGAGTGATCAACTTTGTGCTCGATGACGGGCGAGTGCGTTTCGAAATCAACCTCAAGGCAGCAGAGCTCGCCCGTCTGAAAATCAGCGCGCGATTGCTGACCGTGGCCAAAGTCGTGCTGAGCGGCGAGCGTGAAGGGAATTAGTGAGCTGGATGCGGAACATGTCGATCGGGCGGAAGCTGATGGTGCTTATCATGGCCATCAGCGGGTTGACACTGTTACTGGCGTGTCTCGCGATTGTCGCCTACGACATCATTGAGCTGCGACGAGGGATGGTGAATGACACCTCCACTCTTGCCAACATGGTGGCGGAGAACAGCACAGCGGCTCTGACCTTTCACGATGCGCAGGCCGCAAAAGAAGTGTTGCGGTCGCTACATACTCAGCCTCACGTTACCGCCGCCTGCCTCTACACTGCTGAAGGTCAGCCCTTTGCCACTTACGACCGCCCCGGAGACGGCGAAAAATTTTTGCCTCCGCCGCAACGGAAGGAGGGGAGCTTCTTTGAAGGCGGGCGCTTGCTGCAGTTCCGGCCAGTCCGGCTGGGCAAAGAGACAATCGGGACCGTCTATGTGGAGTCCGATTTCTCGGAAATGCAGGCCCGCTTGCGAGCCTATCCCCTGGTGATCGGTTTTGTGCTAGTACTCTCGAGCGGCGCGGCCTTGCTCATGGCATCCCGGTTGCAGCGACTGATTTCCGCTCCTATTCTCGAACTGCTGCAAGCCACGCGGGAAGTCTCCGCGCAACAGAACTACGCATTACGGCTCCCCGTCACCAGTACTGATGAAGCCGGGCTGCTGATGACCGGTTTCAACGAGATGCTCTCGCAAATCGAAGGGCGCGACGTAGAACTACAACACCACCGGAACACGCTGGAAGAGGAAGTCGCCCGCCGGACCGCCGACCTGCTGACTCTAAACGTGCAGATGGTTGCGGCCAAGGATGCCGCTGAATCCGCCAGCCGGGCGAAGAGTGAATTTCTGGCGAATATGAGCCACGAAATTCGCACTCCTATCAACGGCATTATGGGGATGACCGAGCTAACACTGGACACCGAGCTCAACCAGGAACAGCGCGGATACCTGCTTCTAGTGAAATCGTCCAGCGAAGCGCTGTTGAGTGTGATCAACGACATTCTGGATTTCTCCAAAGTGGAAGCCGGCAAACTTGAGCTTGAAAACATTGAGTTCAACCTGGCGGCATGCGTTGGGGAGATCATGAAGATCATGGCTCTCCGGGCTCACCAAAAAGGCCTGGAACTGGCCTACGACGTCAATCCTGATGTTCCTTCCCACTTCACCGGCGACCCCGGCAGGCTGCGGCAGATCCTGACCAACCTGGTGGGGAATGCTATCAAGTTTACTGAGAAAGGGCAGGTGCTGGTGGAGATCGAATCCGTCCCGCAGGCGGAGGCGCGCGCCGAACTGCACTTCAAGGTCAGCGACAGCGGAGTCGGCATCCCGGATGACAAACGGGAAGTCATCTTCCAGGCATTCGCGCAAGCCGACAACAGTGTCACCCGCAAGTACGGCGGCACCGGTTTGGGTCTCGCCATTACCTCTCGCCTGGTGGAAATGATGGGAGGAAAAATATGGGTGGAGAGCGAAGTGGGTAAAGGCAGCACTTTCCACTTCACGGCGCGGGTCGGCGTGGCTCAGTCCAATGCGGCGCACGTGCCCGCCCTTCCGGAGGGACTCAAGGACGTGCCCGTCCTGGTGGTGGATGACAACGATACCAACCGGCGCATTCTGCATGGTCTGGCGCTGCAATGGAGGATGCGCCCCACCGATGCCCCCGGTGGCACGGAAGCTCTGGCGGCGATGAGGGCTGCCCAGGCGCGGGGAGAGCCGTTCCGTGTCATTTTGACGGATGGACGCATGCCCGGAATGGATGGATTCGAGTTCGCGGCCGCCATCCAGCACGACTCCAGTTTGGCGCGACCTGAAATTCTCATGCTGACCTCGTCTGGCCAGCCCGGCGAGGGTGCGCGCTGCCGCGACCTGGGCATCGCTGCCTACCTGCTTAAGCCGGTTCTTAAGGACGATCTGCTGGCCGCACTCTTAACCGCCCTGGGCAAACGAGCGGATGCAATAGCCGGGGTATCCTTGGTCACCCGCCACAGCCTGCGTGAGTCTTCACGACGTCTTCAAGTGTTGGTTGCCGAGGACAACCCGGTCAACCAAGCCGTAATCGTTCGGGTTCTGGAAAAGATGGGCCATGCGCCCACCGTGGCCCATAACGGACGAGAGGCTGTATCGCTCGCTGCCAACGGCAAGTTCGATCTGGTCTTCATGGACGTGCAAATGCCTGAAATGGATGGGCTGGCGGCCACGGCAGCCATCCGCGAAAGCGAAAAACGCAGCGGCACCCATTTGCCCATCTTTGCCATGACCGCCCACGCCATGAAGGGAGATCGCGAGCAGTGTCTGGCGGCCGGCATGGATGGGTACATCACCAAGCCGGTGCGCTTCAGCGATATCCAGCAAGCCCTCGCCGGCGTAGCAGCCGACCTTCGCGCTACGGTCCCGGCCCCCGCCGCGTCCACCAGTTCATGGGACAAGGCTGCGGCGCTCAATCGCGTGGAAGGCGACGAGGAATTGTTGCAGGATATCTGCCGGATTTTTCTCGAGGAGTCACCCAAACTAATGTTCACGCTGCAACAAGCCGTGGAGCAGGACGACTCCGAGGCGGTGTCACGCGCGGCGCACAGCTTGAAAGGGGAAAGCGGTTATCTGGGCGCCACCGGGGTTTCCCAGATGGCAAAACAACTCGAAAGTATGGGCCGCGATCGCGAACTCTCACAAGCGCCGGCGGTATTCGAACAGCTGCAAAGAGAAATGGCGAGCTTGAGTTCCGCTGTGCGTCAGGCCACGGGAGTGCGGCAGTGACAGAGTTCAACGATCCAGTCCTCTCCGTGCCCAATTCTCGCGGACCCAAGTCCGATCTCGACTCCGTTCTGGTGGCTGAGGATGATCCAATCTTTTTACGGATCCTCCAGAGCTGGTTTCAAAAATGGGCCTATCGGGTCACTGCGGTAAAGAACGGTGTCGATGCATGGGAAGCTTTGCAGCAACCCGAGGCGCCGCCGATGGCGGTCCTTGATTGGATGATGCCGGGTATGGATGGAATCGAAGTCTGCCGCAAAATCCGCGGCCGCCAACAAGGTCCTTATTGCTACGTCCTGTTGCTGACCGCCAAGGATGACCGTGAAGATGTGGTCGCAGGTTTGGATGCGGGCGCGGATGACTACCTCACCAAGCCTTTTGACGTCGACGAATTACGGGCACGGGTGCGCGCCGGCAAGCGCATTCTGGAACTCCAGGCTGCTCTTATCCGGGCTCACGATACGCTGCAATATGAATCTGCTCACGATGCTCTTACTGCACTCTGGAACCGCGGCGCCATCATCGGCTTTCTCAAGAATGAGATAGAACGGCAGCAAAGATCACGCCAGCCCCTGGGAGTAATGATGGCCGACGTCGATCATTTTAAGAAGATCAACGACACTTACGGGCACTTAGTGGGAGATACGGTATTGAAAGAAGTCGCCCGCCGCTTGGCGGAGGGAGTGCGCACTTACGATTCGGTGGGCCGCTACGGTGGAGAAGAGTTTCTGGTGATTGTTCCTGGATGCAAGCCCGCAGATCTGGCCGCCAGCGCCGAACGCTTGCGGCGCAGCATTGCTGACTCCAGATTTGAGACCAGCGCGGGTCCGCTAGCCGTTACGCTCAGCGTTGGCATCGCTTCGGGGTGCGACGATGGCGAGAACCCGCGAGGGAGTGAGCAGTTGTTGCGGGCTGCCGATACTGCCCTCTACGCCGCCAAGGCCGAAGGACGGAACCGGGTGGGAGTGGCTCCGGCATTTGAGCCGGTTGCTCGTAACGGCTAGGTCTAAGTCCTGAATTACGCGATGTCGCTGACAACCCGGTCAATGAGGGATATTGCGTCCACATTAACCGGCTCGGCGTACCGGATCGTGCTGTTGGTAGGCACTGCGAAGCGGCGCTGGCGGGACAACGACTTCAACAAGCCCGGTCGCCACGTCATAGACAAGACCGGAAATCAGCCATTGGCTCGGCAGTGCCGGAACCGCCCGGAGCAGTGCAACGTCGACGGCGACTGCTGTGTGCGGATCGGAGACCGCTTTCTCCTCAAGTTCCGCTTCGTGTATTTGAAAATAGTGCGCCAACATGGCGGGGTCGCCCGTAAGGCGAGTGATGCCGCAATCGGTGTGCTGAAGAATTATCATGTGGAACTCCCCGCCCCCTCCAGGACTCTCCCCAGCAACCTGACCGATTCGCCCGAGGAGACCCAACTGTTCCAACAACCCCGGCGTGACTCGACCACCTATATTACGGATCACGACGGCCTCTCCCGGTTTGATTCCAAATATATGAGCCGGGTCCACACGCATATCAGCGCACCCGATGATTATTGCCTTCACATTGGGCATCGCCTGAAGAAGCGAGGGCATTAGCGTAACCGGAGTCTGTTGCGCAACAGAATCTCTGTTACGTTCCAACATACGATCGAGATTGTTCATGCTGATCCCCCCGAGAGATGCCGCAGTGCGCTTAACCGCCGCTAGGATGCCGACAAGATCACAGGCGTTGCAAACAGGTGCTAGCGCTAAGAACCGAGTTCAGGGACGATGAGTGCTTGCGACCATTGCCTGCCAGTGAAAGCTCCACACGGCGTTTGTTACCGAATATTCATTTGACAGGCGGAGTCCGCCGCTCTAGCCTTCCGGCTGCTGCCTGTTCTGGGCAAAAGGGGCAACTTTATGAGGTATTTCGGCACTACAATGATCCTTTCCATGACACTGGCTTTGCTCGCCTGTGGGTTAAGCTCCAACAACGACACCGACCCGCTCAAGGGAAACTGGAATGGGTTTCTCCTCAACCCTGACGGCACGACTGCCTTTGGCTTCACTGCGACGCTAGCCCAGAGCGGCAGCACAGTCAGCGTAACTAATTTCAGTTTGATCACCCCGTCATCGTGCTTTGCCACGGGAACCACCGCGACTGGCGTCTTCACCCTGACGGATAGGACGCACGGGGTTACGAGCGGCAATTTCGACATGACAATCCAGTCAGGCTCTTCAAACACCAATGGGATGAACGCTCTTGCGCTTCAGGGAACGTTCGTGAGAAATGCCATTGGGGGCTCGTGGGCACTGACAGGAACTGGATTGGAGTGCAGCAAAGAAGGAAGCGTCACGTCGGGAAACTTTAGCATGATACAGATGTCACAACCCGGTCAATGAGTGATCGCGATTTTCGCCAACAATCTTCAAACCGGCTGTTAGACGAAGGGGATGGGCCTGCTCTAGCGGGGGTTAGCTCTCGCTTTCCCTTAGCCGGAGTGTCGGCGACTCGGTCCGGCCCGCCGACCGGCGCGGTGCCACCCGACTGCCTTGAAGCGCTAGAATGGCGCGCGGAGAGTCAGGTCACAGCCATGGCATTAGCGAGACTAAACATGCGCCTGCGCAAGGCCGTCGCGACCGACGTGCCTCGACTGCGAGAGGTGATTGAAGCATCGGTGCGGGGGTTGCAGGCTGCCGACTATTCTCCGGCCCAGATTGAAGGGGCGCTGAACAGTGTGTACGGCGTCGACAGCCAGCTCATTGCGGACGGAACCCACTTCGTTGCGGAGATTGCGGAACCTAAGACAGGCCAAATGCACATTGTTGCCTGCGGCGGCTGGAGCAAGCGCAAGACGCTTTACGGTGGCGATCAATACGCTGGGCGGGAAGATTCGCTGCTCGTTCCCTCGCGCGATGCCGCTAAAATCCGGGCGTTCTTTGTTCATCCCGACTGGGCGCGGCAAGGAATCGGCACCATGATCCTCGAGGCGTGCGAGAACGCCGCGACTGAGGCCGGTTTTACGCGCCTTGAGATGGGCGCGACCTTGAGCGGAGTTCCTTTCTATCGGGCGAGGGGCTATGCCGAGGCCCAGAATGAGTCGGCACCGCTTGGCAACGGCGAAGTGCTACCCATCGTGAGGATGGTGAAAGAAGTCGATAAGAGAGCTTGGCCGCAGGGCAATGCGGAGCCAGGAAACGCAGATTGAGGCTTAGATGGCGACGCCGCAAATTCACAAATCTGGAAATCTTCAATCTGCAATGCTGTCGGGCTGTCCTGTGCGCGCGACCGAGCCACTAGGGGATGATGACCGCTCTCCGCCCTTGCTGTTCCTGATGCCAGGCATTTTCCACTTCACATAGGGGTACCCGCTCGGTGTCGATGCGCAGTCTGCCGCAACCAACGTTGGACATCAGCTGCCGAACAGCTTCGATCCACATCTCGGGTGACGCTGCGGCGTTGCCGGATCCTGCTCCAAGAATCTCCAACCGCGAGCTTCGCAGCACCGCCGCAGGTAGCGAAATAGTAGGCCCCGCGCTCTCTCCAACCTCAACCAGCCGGACTCTGGATGACGCTGCCTTCAAATCTCTCCTTGCAATGGCGGCCAACAGAGCTTCGGTGGGAGGACCCCAAAGGTAGTCGATAACGACGTCGAAGCCGTTGTCACCAGCTTCGCGAGCGAAGGCTTCGGTGAGATCCTGGCTGGGCTTGCCGAGGCGGATGGTCGCATCGGCGCCGAGGTCGTGGAGTGTATTCAGGCCTTGTTCGTTCCGTCCGGCCGCAATCACCCGCCCAGCGCCGAGGAGCTTGGCCATTTGAATGGCGAGCTTGCCCGTGACTCCGGTAGCACCGAGGATTAAGACAGTTTCATCCGGAGCAAGTTGCGCACGCCAGACAAGCGCACCCCAGGCAGACAGGCCGGGGTTTACCACGGCTGCGGCGATGTCATCGTTAACATTGTCGGGAATCGGAAAGCAGCGCGCCCGCGACACGACGGTGCGTTCCGCCATGCTACCGTAAGGCGGCCGAGGGCCACCGAAGAACACCCGCGTACTGTCGTCGAGGCGCCCAACTCCATCCGTTCCGCACACGACCGGCAGTTTGCCGTATGCTGCGTAGTGCGAGCCGCTGGCCATTTGCTTGTCGATGGGTTTGAGAGCGGCGGCCCGGACGTGCACGAGCACCTCGTTTTCTTCCGCAACGGGTTCGGGAAACTGCTCGAAGCGAGGTGGTTGATTGAGCGTGTGTAGCACGGCAGCGTTCATACTCGCGTCCTTTGACGATGGCTGGATGTATTTCTCGATGAGCGCATCGTTCGAACCGGGTGCTTGGTTCCCTTTCTTGCCTTTCGCTCATCTGCCCCGTACTCTAGCTACATTCAGGTTGGCCTGCTAACGGGAAAGTGGCGATTTTTATCGGAAAAGGGTCGATCTCGTAAATTCATGTTTTCAGTCCCCAAGAATGTCGAGGAACTGCGCCGCCTCGTCGAGAGCGACGTGCCCGTACTGGCATTTGCCTTCAGGCGGCGTACGGCTGAGGACTGGGCGCCCGAGCACTGTCACGCACGCGGGCAGTTCTTCGCATTAACTCGGGGACTGATGGTTGTAGAAGCGGGCAATGAACGATGGATGTTCCCCTCGCAACGTTGTGCCTGGATTCCCCCCGATTGCATGCACAAGGCGCGTTCAGTGGGAGGTGTTGCCGGCTCCATGGTTTACCTGTCAGCCGACATGTGCCGTGGCCTGCCCAGGAAGCCGTGCCTGTTTAGCTCATCAGGATTATTGTTTTCCATTGTTGATCGTGTTCTCGGGTGGAATCCCCGGCAACCGCTCGACCCGGCACGGAGGCGCCTAGTCGCAGTTCTTCGCGATGAGATTGCGCAGCCTGAACAGCAGCCTTTGCGGTTGCTCCTGCCTCGAGACGAGAGGCTGGCCAGAGTTGCCCACGCACTGCTGGATGACGTAGCCGACGACCGTGGTCTGGACGACTGGGCGCATTTTGCTGGAATGTCCCGCCGTACTTTCATGCGTGCATTTTCCGCTGAGGCAGGTATGTCGTTTGGCCGTTGGCGGCAGCAGGCTCGGCTGTTCGCCGCGCTTGAAATGCTCGCCCAAAACAAATCCGTCACCGAGGTGGCGATTGCAGTTGGTTACGATAGCGTGAGCGCTTTTATTGAAATGTTCCGGACGATGCTGGGAACCACGCCACAGATATACTTTCGAAGCAAGCAAGCAGCGGTGTCCAAGTAGCATTTCGGTGTAAGTGACCGTGTTCATAACAGCTAGCCAAGCTGTTGCCCCAGCCAATAGCACGACCGTGGGTCATGGTGGCACGGACGGGCTATTCACAAAAAGTGTCACTGCACTTAAGGTCATAAGTGAGCAGTTCTGGGGGAGGGCTGCCCGGGCGTCCAATGACTCGAAAGAGTCGGGACGCTCGTTAATTTTTGGGGCCAAGTCTTCGGACGAATGAGTTGAGGCAACTTCCGGTCTGAACGGCGGGGCAACTAGTAAGTCGAAATCGTAAAATTCACCGTGATGCGCGCTTCTGTCTCCACCGGCTGACCTGCCTGAAAATACGGTTTAAAGTGCCACTGCTTCACCGCCTCCCGCGCGGCGGCAGCGAGAATGGTGGGTCCGCTGACCACGTGCAAGTCCTGTATGTGCCCGGTCTTGTCAATCAACGCCTGGAGCACCACCGCGCCCTGAACCTTCATTTGCTTGGCGAGCAGCGGATAGTTGGGCTGCACGGATCGCGTAACTCGCTCGGTCGCGCTCGGAGAAAGGCTGACGTGCGCGTCGGCGTTCCCGTCCGGAGCCGGTGCCGAGGCACTTACTTGTCCAGTGCCCGCCTCGGTGCTGGGTTGCATCTCCACCTTGACGGAACTGTTGGTGGCAGCCAGGGCCTGGCGTTGGTTCCCGGCGACTACCTCAACCTCAAGCGGAGGCAGCACCGCGCGGTCCGTGGCGGAGATCATCGGAGGGGCTGGTGCATTGGCTGTCGCGGATGAGCTCCGCGGCGCTGGCCGCTTCTTCGCGGCAGAACGCGCCACCGCAGGCGTAACTGTCTCGTCAGCCGGGAGGGACGGAACCGGGCCTGGCGGACTGGGTGCTGCGCTCTGAACGGCCTGATTATTGGAGTCCGTATCGGAGTTGGACGAGAACCACAACTCGCGGTCTTTGATGAAAACGATCACCACTGCGATCAGCAGAACAGCCATGGCGAGCAGCATGCGGCGACGCTGCTTCGTGTCGGTCCCAGCGACCGGCAGAGCGCTTTGGGCTTCGAGGTTGCTGTCGTCTTTCAAGGTAATCGGCATAGGCAAGCCTTCCCGGAAGGCCTGATCGTCCTAAAGTATGCCTTGAAACGTCCGCGAATGCTACTGCGGGGGCTAGGGTTGGCCCAGGCGAAGCTGGGGGCCGTAGACTGCGGACCTTCAGCAGGCCAGTTCGTCCCGCGTGAGCTTCAATCCGTTGAGATTGCCGAGGACGGTGACAGCGACGGAATCGGTATGGAAGAACTCGTTGGCCAGGGCCTGGAGTTCTTCCGCGGTGACGCTTTCGATTTTCTCCAGCAGTTCGTCCATGCCATAGAAATGATCGAAATACATCTCCTGCCGCGCCAGGTTTGACATGCGCGCCGTCGAGGATTCCAGGGACAACATCAGGCTGCCTTTCAACTGGTCCTTGGAACGGCGCAGTTCCTCGGCCGGTACGGATTCCGATTTCAACTTGCGAAATTCGGACACAATGCATTGCACTACCTTGGCAGCGGATTCCCGCGAAGTGCCGGCGTAAACCGAGAGACATCCGGTGTCACGATAAGGGCTCAGATCGCTGTAAATGGCATATGCCAGTCCCTGCCGCTCACGAATGTTCTGGAATAGACGGGAACTCATCCCTCCGCCCAGCAGGGTGTTCAGGATGTATGAAGCGTGGCGTCTCTCATGCGCAATGGGATGGGACGGCACACCCACGCAAATCTGTACCTGCTCCAGTGACTTCTTATTACGCATGATGATGCGCGGCACGATCTCAGGCTGCGGGCTGTGGAAGCCGTTCTTCACCGGCTTCATGTGCTGAAAATGCTTGGCCACCAACTCCACAAACTGCTCGTGCTTCAGATTGCCGGCTGCGCAGATAATCACATTACCGGGCGCAAAGCGCTGCGCGTAGAAGTCCAGCATCGGTTCGCGCTCGAACTTCTTTACCGTCATCTTGGTGCCCAGGATCGGCTTTCCCAAGGGATGGTCTTTCCAGAAGTTCTGGGTAAAGATCTCGTGGACAAGATAGTCGGGACTGTCTTCATCCATTTTGATTTCTTCCAGAATCACGCCGCGTTCGCGGCCAATGTCCTCAGGGGCAAACACCGGGTTCAGGACCAAATCGCTGAGCACATCCAAGGCGATCGGAAGATGCTCATCGAGCACTTTGACGTTGAAGCAGATGCACTCCTTGGCCGTGAACGCGTCCATGCCTCCGCCAATGGAGTCCACCTGGCGCGCAATATCTTCGGCCGAGCGATGCTTCGTGCCCTTGAACACCATGTGTTCAATGAAATGAGAAATGCCATTCCATTGCGGGTCTTCATCGCGAGATCCGCTTTTGATCCAAATCCCAATCGAGACTGAACGGATGTGCTGCATCTGTTCGGTAATGATGGTCAGCCCGTTGGGTAAAAGCTCGCGATGAATGTTGCGGATTTCTTCGACCATAGTTTCTTTCTTCCGCGACGGGCTTAGAGCGGACAAAACTCAATCAATTGTTACACACCGGCACGACATCCGGCAGAAACCAGTTAACCATTTAGAATCAGAAGATTAGAGGCGTGTCGTCATATTCTTGCCGGGTTTTGCGAGTCTTTCTACCCTTGGACTCCTCTACAATCGAAGGGGAGTACCCATTAGATGCATGGCTGAACCGAAAAAAACTACGCTGTTGGGCCTTACGCTGCAAGAGCTTACGCAGATGGCGGAAGAGTCTGGCCAGCCCGCTTACCGGGGCCGGCAATTGTTCGAGGCCTTGTACGCCCAGAGAAATCAGGGCCTGGAGGAAATCTCGACTCTGCCGCATGACTTTCGGGTTCGCCTATCGCAGGGCGGCCTCGCCGTGGGCTTGCCGGTGGTTGCCAAGAAGTTTGAGTCTACCGACGGCACGGTGCGTTATCTGATGGAATTCGCCGATGGCCAGACCGTGGAGACGGTTTGGATGCCCGAGGGCGACAATGGCGAAGCCGGCGATGGCAGCGAGGCCGGAAACCAGGCAGATGACAGCCGCCGCGCATGGGACCGCAGCACGATTTGCGTTTCCAGTCAGGCGGGATGCGCTGTAGATTGCCAGTTTTGTCTAACGGCGCTGCTCGGTCTGAAACGAAATCTGACTGCGGGAGAGATCGTCGGTCAGGTTTGTGCGGTATTGAACGATCAGCAGATTTCTCCGCCAGAGTCGCGCGTCAATATCGTGTTCATGGGTATGGGCGAGCCTTTCCTGAACTACGAGAATTTCGTGAAGGGGGCCCGCCTGCTGGTCGAGGGAGTGGGTATTCCGGAATCGCGGATGACGGTTTCCACTGCCGGCATCGTGCCTCGCATTTACGATCTCGGGGCAGAAACCATACGGCCGAAACTGGCAATCTCGCTGAACGCATCGAACGACGAGTTGCGTACGCGTCTGATGCCGGTCAACCGCAAGTGGAATCTTGTGCAGTTGATGGCCGCGGCCCGTGATTTCCCGCTGCGTAACCGGGAAAGGCTGACCTTCGAATACGTCCTGCTGGACGGAGTGAACGACGGGTCACACCACGCTCGTGAACTCGTCGAACTGATTCGCGGCGTGCGTGCCAAGGTGAACTTGATCGCGTTCAATCCCGGCCCTGGCGTCGCCTTTCAGACTCCAGCGGACGCGCGGGTTGCAGAATTCCAGCAGATTCTGATGGGAGCGGGCGTGCCTGCATTTGTCCGCCGCCCGCGCGGGCGTGACATTTATGCTGCCTGCGGCCAGTTGAAGCGCACCCTCGAATCCGTGGTTGCTTAGGAAACGCCGGCGGACTTCGCCTGCGGCGATGAAGGGTAGGTTTCGTGGGAGTGTGACGAATCGCTGCGTGCCGCCACCGGGAGTTCGATCAGAAACCTGGCACCTCCTTCAGGGCGGTTCTGGCAACGGATTTTCCCCTGGTGTTCCTGAATGATGCCGTAGCAGACGCTCAGGCCCAGCCCGGCGCCTTGCCCCACTGGACGTGTCGTATAAAAAGGATCGAACACGCGATCCGGTTCCTGCAGACCCGGCCCGTTGTCCATGAATTCGATGACCACCATGTTGTCTACGGCTCGAGTGCTCACCGTGAGCGATCCCCCAGTCTCAGCCATGGCGTGAAGAGCGTTGTTGGTAATGTGCAGGCATACCTGCAAGAGTTGGTTCGAGTCACCCATGACTCGTGGAAGATCCTTCGCGAGATGGGTGTGCACTTGGACACTCGCGGTCCGCAATTGCGGGGGATAGAGCTTGACCGCGGTCTGCACCATGGCGTTGATATCGAGCGACGTTTTCTCCGCCGGGACCTGCTTGGCGAAACTCAACAGGCTGGAAACCAGCGTCCGGGTGCGACGAATCTGATGTTCGATTTTCTGGGCCAGGGAGCGCTGCTCGCCGTTCAGAGGAGTTGCGGTCAGCAATTCCGAGTAGCCCAGCATTGCGGTGAGCGGATTGTTCAGTTCGTGGGCGGCCCCTCCTACCAACTGCCCGAGAGACGCCAGTTTCTCTGATTGCACGAGTTGCGCTTGCACTCGTCTCAAGTCATCAAAAGAGCGCTGGGAAGCCTGCAACAGGCGGAGCAATTCCCGATCCAGCAAGTGCTGCTTCAGGAACACCATGGTGCCCAATACCAGCATGCTGGCGAGCGTGCCAAACAAACGAAACCTTTGCACTTGCGGCGGTGTGCTCACGTCGAATACCGACCAGGCCGCGAACAAGGGCAGGGAAGAAACAGTAATCATTCCCACCCGCGCCACCCATACCCCGTGGCCATTGGAATTGCCCGACGGCTCTTGTTGAGGCGCGGATTCGAGGGACCTGAGGCCGATCCATGTGACCCATGCCATCGATGCCGCCAGCGGCACATCGTAGACGCTGCCCGAGAAATACACTCCGCGTTCAATGGCCCAGTTCGCCAGGTAAGAACTCAGGCTGTACGTCAAGGTGCAGCCAAACCAGTTAGCGTAGACGGTCCTCCAGGAATGGCGGCTACGGGCCCACAACACCGCCAATCCGCCCAGCAGTACCACCTTTTCGATCAGGTACAGGACATTCAGATTGTGTTCGTACAAAGTCTCGTTCCGGTAAACATAGTGCCAGGGAATCACGGTGACGACATACAGATACAACCACCAGATCAGGAGCATGGAAAAGTCGAGCGATCCGAGGCGTGTAGTGCGATGGTCCTGTTGTACCTGAGGCTGCATCGCCAATGCAGCGGTCATCGGAACCAGGTGCAGAAAAAGAACCACGTCGCCGGAGAAGGGAGTGGGGACATCCGTCCGCAGAAGCAACTCGAAGTAACACCACAGGCCCTGGTAGGCGACCCAGAAGCCCAATCCTAGCGTCATCATGGCCCAAAACATTCGGGCGCGACCGCGGTTCGACAAGGTTGCCAGAAGCAACGCTGTGGTTCCTGACAACAGCAGCAACAGTTGGATAAGATCAGTTAGCGCAACCAGGGCGAAGCTCTGAGGCAGCACCAGCGATGCTGCCGCTTGGATGCACAGCAAGGCCGAGGCCGTGAAAATCCACAGCTTAGTGCGCCTGGACATACGCTTGTCATTGTAGAGTGAGGAGGCGGCGATGAAAGTTACTAGGGTAATCCGCCGCCGCACCCAACCCGGTTGCTCCCGGCCGGAGTGTAGGGCGGGTTTCGGGGCTGACGCACGGCTGCCCGAACTTTTGCTTGCTCTGCGGTCGCATATTAGATAACAATCGTTGCACCACTTCTCAGAGACGGGACGGGCTCCGTTGCAATTTCGAGCAGTTCGAGATCGCTTCCTTTGGAGACTGCGGGCTCCCATGGGGCCCGGCGAGATTCGCCGGATTGAGCGTTGGCTGGCCAGCGCGCGGGTGTTCCTGGCGGTTTCGGCGCTGGTCGCCATCTGGATGGATCCCAGGGAGATTCGTTTTTCGCTCTGGGCTTTTGCTTTGCTCGCCTTCTACCTGGCTCAAGGCGTAATCATCATCATCTTTCTGCGGCGCCGGCAGGAATCTACGTCCGCCTTCCGCGTGCTGGTGCATAGCGCCGACATCGTGTGGCCTGCCGTGATTTCGGTTTTTGCCAGCGGCCAAAACAATCCCTTCTTCCTGTTTTTCGTTTTCGTGCTGGCCGCGGCGGCATATCGCTGGGGCCTGTGGGAGACCGTCGGAACGGCGGCGGCCGAAGTATCGCTGCTTTGGATTCAAGCCCTGAGTTTCCGTTGGGGACTCATGGCATGGCTCACCAGTCTCGTCGCCCAATACAAGCTGCCTCCGTTGCGCATCGATCCCACCTCCTTTGAGCCCAAGGGTCTGTTCATGCGCTCCATCTACCTTTTGGTGCTGGGTTTCCTCCTGGGGTATCTCGCCGAACAGCAGAAGCAGCTTCGAGCAGAAAAAGCGGTGATCGCGCGCACCCTGGGAAAGGCACGGGTGGACGTGGGTGTTGTGGGTACACTACATGAGATTTCCAGCGAACTGCTTTCAATGTATCGGGCTCGCCTGCTGGTGATTGCATCTCAGGAAATCAGCAGTTATCGAGTGTATATCGGCGAATTGAGCAATACTGATCACAGTTCGGGTTTCCACTGGCTGGATCCTTCCGACAGCGACCGCCAGATTTATCTGCAAGAAGCGCCGACGGTTGCGTGCTATGCCGAACGGAATGGAGCCGACGGAGGTCAACGTTATGCCCTGTTGGCGCTGAATGAGGAAGAAACGCGAATCGAGAATGTGAGCTCCGAATTCCTCCATCCCCTTGCTCGGAAGCACGAGTTCCACAACGCGATGATGGTCTCATTTGTTTTCGGACAGGAGTGGCGGGGGCGCATCTTTTTGCTCGATCCCAAGCTCACGGGGGAAACCGAGGAGGAATTGCGGTTCCTCCAGGAGCTGGTGAACCAAGTCGGTCCCGCGGTGTATAACGTGCTTTTGCTTCGCCGCCTGCGTTTACGGGCCGGGGCCGTGGAACGAGCCCGCTTTGCCCGCGAACTGCACGACGGTGCGGTACAATCTCTGATCGCCGTGGAAATGCAAGTGGATGTGCTGCGCCGGCAATCGGCCACGAAGCCGGATGTTGTGCCCAAAGAGCTGGGCCGCATTCAGGCCTTGCTGCGCGAGGAAGTCCTCAAGTTGCGGGAACTCATGCAGCAGATGAAGACGCTGGATGTGGACTCGAAGAAACTCCTGGGCGTAATTCACGACACGGTGGAACGCTTCCAGCGCGAAACTGGGATCGTCGCCCGCTTCACTTCCGACCTTGAGGAACTCGACATGCCGCAGCCGGTGTGCCGGGAACTGGCGCGCATCGTGCAGGAAGCCCTGGTGAATGTGCGCAAGCACAGCCAGGCACACCAGGTCGGCGTACGGCTCGGCGCCGACGCGAGCGGGTGGAAGATCGTCATTGAGGACGACGGGCAGGGCTTTCCTTTTTCCGGACGGCTCTCCCAGCAGCAACTCGACGACCTTGGGAAAGGCCCATTGGTCATTAAGGAACGTGTGCGTTTGATTGAAGGGGAACTCACGATAGAATCAAACCCGGGCCAGGGTTCCCGGTTGGAGATTACAATCCCTCAGCAACAAGGCGCTATTCATGGATGATAAAAAGCCCACACGGATCGTGATTGCCGATGACCACCCGATTTTCCGGGACGGCTTACGGCGGCTTCTGGAAACCGAACCCGATCTGAAGGTGATCGGCGAGGCCTCGGACGGAGCGGAGGCTGTCAAACTGGCGCGGCAGCTTAAACCCGACATCCTGTTACTGGACCTGGCCATGCCTCGCCACCCCGGTCTGGAGGCGCTGCGTGAGATGAGTACCGGCACCGGTTCGATCGGGGTACGGGTCATCCTGCTGACCGCTGCGGCAGAGAAGAACCAGATCGTGGAAGCGTTGCAACTGGGCGCTCGCGGCGTGGTCTTGAAGGACTCCGCCACCCAGTTGCTGCTCAAGGCGATTCATACGGTGATGGCCGGAGAATATTGGGTGGGGCGCGAGAGCGTTTCCAACCTGGTGCAGTACCTACGCAATCTGGTCCAGTCCTCAGGAGAGGACGCGCGGAAGAAGAAATTTGGGCTCACACCACGGGAATTGGAGATCGTTTCGGCCGTGGTGGCGGGATACTCCAACAAAGAGATTGCGGAGTATTTCAAGATCAGCGAAGACACCGTCAAGCACCACCTCAGCAACATTTTCGACAAGTTGGGGGTTTCGACCCGCCTGGAGCTGGCCCTGTTTGCCGTCAACCAGTCTTTGCCTTTAAAACCTATCTCTTAGAAGGCATAGCACTTTCGTGCCATAGCCCGACCCGAGTGGGCTATTGTCGTGGACTGAAGTAGGAATTACGATCAAGCTACCAAATCACAGAATTGGTGTCCCCCGTGATTGGCGCCGCGGGGGTTCTGAACGTGCGGCTCGATTCGCGAGGAGGCCGTTAGTGACAGGGTTTTTGCGACAAATCTGGTTCGACGAGCAAGGTCAGGACGTCGCTGAGTATGCGGTGATGTTGGCCGTCATTCTGGTGATCGTTGTGGGCACTATCCGGCTGATCGGATCGAATGCCAATAACGTATTCTCGCAGGTGGCCAGCTCAATTAATCAGTAAGTTTGGGGCCACGCCTTAGCAGCCCACACCAGCGTCAGAGCTGTCGCTGGATCCTTCCCGTTTCTAGTCCTACCCTTAGACGTCTCCTGGTTCGGCGCGTTCAGCAGTGCACGATTTTCGGACTCTTAATGCCGCGAGTGGCATTGCGCGTGTCCACCACAAGTTGAGAATCGCGCACGATGCTCGCGTAGTCGTAGTCGGAGTGGTCGGTCACGATCAGCACGCAGTCGTACTGCGCCAGATTGTCGAGCGATGCGCATTTCATTTGCAAGTCGTACTTGCGGCCTTTGCCGACAGTGGGGAAATAGGGATCGTTGTAGCTGACGTGAGCTCCCTCTTTGTTCAGCAATTCAATAATGACCAGCGCCGGCGACTCACGCAGATCGTCGATGTCCTTCTTATAAGCAACTCCTAGCACCAATACGCGGGAGCCGTTCACCGCTTTCTTGTGCTGGTTCAGCGCGCGCACTACCGACTCAAGCACGTGGTACGGCATGTTGGTGTTGATTTCGCCCGCCAGTTCAATGAACCGGGTGCGGAAGTCCCACTCCTTGGCTTTCCAGGAAAGATAGAAAGGATCCACCGGGATGCAGTGACCTCCCAGCCCAGGGCCTGGGTAGAAGGGCTGGAACCCGAAAGGCTTGGTGGCTGCCGCTTCGATGACTTCCCAGATATTGATCCCCATTCGCAGAGACAACAACTTGAGTTCATTCACCAAGGCGATATTCACGCAGCGATAAATGTTCTCCAACAACTTGGTCATTTCGGCCGCCGCCGGGGAAGAAACTCTGACCACGCGATTGAAAATCGCGCCATACAGCGCCGCTGACAGATCGGAGGCCCTGGCATCGAGTCCTCCCACGACCTTGGGTATGTCGCGCCGCGCCACCGACGTATTGCCGGGATCCTCGCGTTCAGGAGAGAACGCGACGTAGAACTCTGCCGCGTCGGAATTGCCGCCGCGCGAAGCTTTCAGCCCATGCCGGTTGCCCTTCTCCAGAATCGGAATCAGGATTTCTTCCGTGGTACCGGGATAAGTCGTACTCTCAAGAATTACCAGATGTCCTGCGCGCAAATGAGGAGCGATAGCCTTGGCGGTTTCCGTGATGTAGCTCAGGTCTGGCTCGTGATACTCGTTCAATGGTGTGGGAACGCAAATAATGATCGCGTCCATCTGCTGTAGCCGGGAATAATCGGCGGTTGCGCTGAAGCCCTGAGCCTTCGCTGCCTGAATATCCGTGGCTGGAATTCGGAAAATATAAGAACCACCCTGATCCAGGGTGGCTACCTTCCGCTGATCAATATCAAACCCAGTGACAGGAAATCTCTGCTCCGTATAGAGCAATGCCAAGGGCAAGCCTACATAACCCAGGCCGATGATCGCGACGCCAGCGCGTTTTTCTTCAATCTTGCTTTTCAGCGTGGAGAACAGGTTCGCAGAAGTAGTCGAAGTGGCTGTCATCAATATTTAGTCCGCCATTGAATTTTAGCATGTAGCGGTGACCGTGCTCGCCGCTCGGAACCCCGTGGTAGCGTCGTGCTGGCGGGCTGTCTGGGGCGGATTATCCACAGCCTGAACCATCCCTGCCACTTTCTGCGTGCATGAGTGCCATTTAGTTTTCTTGCTTCGCTGCGCGTTGGAGGGCCGGACTCGAAGATGGCGGAACAACTCACCGGGCAGGACATCAGTTTCATCGAGCTCCAAACCGCGGTGTTCTGTGTCGAATGTGAGTTGATCAGCAAGAACAATACTCCTTGCTGTCTGGCCTGCGGCAGCCGAGCGGTAATGAGTTTGTCCCGAGTGCTCGGGGGATCGTTGCGCGGGCAGCAGACGGCCCACCTGATCGCCGACGCGGAACTTGACCGCTTGGTGCGCGAATTGCTCCGCACCGTTCCGTCGTCTACTTCTGATACTCACTTGCCAGTCTCGTTTGCGGCGCTGGCTCCTTCGCGCAGCCACGCGCGCAGCGGTGCCTCACAAGCCTTGCCGGCAATCGTGCCTTCGGGCCATCGTGAAATTCATCCCGGAGAAATTGACCTGGAACCTGCAATCAGCGTGATTGCCGAGCGTGCGCAGTCTTTGACGGGGGCGACGGGGGCTGCCATCGCCTTACGACACGGCGACGAGATTGTTTGCCGAGCACGCACCGGCCGCACCGCGCCCGATCTCGGTGTTCGTCTGCAAACCGATTCTGGAATCTCTGCCGACTGTGTCCGCACCGGCGAAGTGGTTCTGTGTCACGATGCGGAAAGAAATCCCTGCGTTGACCTTGCGAGTTGCCGGCGTTTGGGGGTGCGTTCCATCCTGGCGGCTCCGCTTCGTCATTTCCGCCGCACTCTTGGCGTATTCGAAGTTCTCTCTGCCGCTCCCAATGCCTTCGACCACCGCGACGTCGCCACCATGCAACTGCTGTCGAGCATGATGGTGGCTGCCATGTCGCGCCTGTCGAATCTGAAAGTTGGGAACTGAGATCCGACAGTCTGGTTCTAATCTCGGCCGATCTCTCCACACCAGTGCACACAACGACGCAGAGGTGGGCTACCGCCTACATCTTTGACACGTTTTGGAGGGTGTTTTGCGTGACCCAGACGTTGGCCCCGTCGAAGCCGATGCCGTCCGCGCCGGGCAAGTAGAACTCCCCAATACGGTCGCCCTTGTACGGGGTCACCACCGTCACACCTGCACCGGTCGTAACCCAGACATTCTGGCCATCGAAAGTGACGAAGTAGGCGCCACTGGTGACAAACGTTCCAAGACTTGTGCCATCGCTTGCGCGTAGCTTGGTTACGTGACCGGTTCCATTATTCGCCACCCAAATGTTCGCGCCGTCAAAGGCAATACCAAGCGGGGCAGAAAATCCTGTAAACGTCCCCGCATTTGTCCCGTCCTGCTTCAGGCGGGTTACCGTATTGCCTCCGTAATTGGTGATCCAGACATAGGTGCCGTCGAAAACCGCGCAGTAGGCTGCGCTTCCACCGGTGTTGAATGTGCCTAACGTTTTCCCATCACTCGGACGAATCTTCGTAACGGTGGCCACTGTGCCAGTGCCGTTCGGTATCCAGATGTTGGCTCCGTCAAACGCGGGTGAAACAGGCGAGGCGCCCGCTGGAAACACCCCAAGGTTCTTGCCGTCAATGGCTCGCAGCTTAGTCACCGTGTTGTCGGCGCTGCTCGGTACCCAGACATTCGCCCCATCAAAGGCGCACCCCCACGGCTGATGTCCCACATTGAAGCTCCCTAAGTTAGCTCCATCGTTGGCCCGCATTTTAGTTACGGTGCCGCCACCGTTGTTTACCACCCACATGTTGGCTCCGTCGAAGCACATGCCGAGCGGGTTGACGCCGACCTGAAAGCTCGTAGTCTGATTCCCTAAGTACCATTTCAGCAGCGCCACCTTCAGCGGGTTCGACAACGGCGGTGCACCGTTTCCGGCGGGCTCAGGTCCCACCGCGATCTTTGGTGCCTGTCCCGCAATAAAGCTGGCCAAAGTCAAAACGGCCAATACCAGCGAGACTCCAATCGCTACTCGTTTCATGATTTTTTTACCGTCCTGGTGGCAACAGCAGAGGATCACAGAACACTGCCTATCGCGCCTGTTGAATCTGAAACTTGGGAACTGAACTCCAACAATCAGTTTTAAACGGATCGTCGCCGCTGATTCTCCCCCTAAAACTTGTCCACGCGATTCGAGTTCGTCTTCGCCATCCAGACGTAAGCCCCATCGAAGGCGACGCCCGTGGCTTGCAGTTTCAGGAAACCCGCCTGAGCACCGTCGCCCGCACGTAGAACCCACGCGTAAGAGTCCCCTGAGACCCAAATGTACGTGCCGTCGAACGCTAGTCCATAGGCACCGTTTGGAGTAGGGAACGTGCCCAGCACCGCACCGTCGCTGGCCCGGAGCTTCGTCACCGTTCCATCGCCCCGGTTCGCCGCCCAAATGTTCGCACCGTCGAACGCTATACCGAGTGCCTCGTTTCCTACGGTGAATGTACCCAAGATGGTTCCGTCGGAGGCCCGCAGCTTGGTTACGGTTCCGGGGAATCCTTGACCCACGACCCAAACGTTCGTGCCGTCAAACGCCGCTGCGATCGGATCGTTGCTGACCGGGAAGTTCCCCACGGACTTGCCGTCGGCCGCCCGTAACTTAGTCACACTACCGTTCGGAGAGCCAGCGTTCGGGATCCATAAATTCTGCCCGTCGAACGCCATCCAGCCAGGGTAGTTTCCAGCCGCAAAGGCCCCAAGATTCTTGCCATCGCGGGCTCGCAGTTTAGTGACACTGTTGTCGAGTTCGTTGGAAACCCAGACGTTGGCTCCGTCGAACGTGACACCAAAGGGCTGGCTACCCACCTTGAAGGTGCCCAAAACCTGGCCGGTGTTAGCCTGCACTTTGGTGACAGTGTTGTCGGCGAAATTAGCTGTCCAGATATTGGCTCCATCGAAGCACAAGCCGTAGGGCTGGCTGCCCACAGTGACCGCTGTCGAAGTGTCGGCCACATACCAGTGCAGCAGGGCAATCTTCAGTGGGTTCAGACGCGCTCCGGCATCCAAGATAGGAGGCTGCATCTGCAATTCCGGCCCAGCTTGTGCCGGTTGATTGGCGACCTTCTGCGGCAGAGTGGGGCTGTCCTTTTGGGCCTGTCCCACAATAAAGCTGGCCAGCGTTAAGACTGCCAACATCAGCGAGGTTCCAACTACTCCGCGTTTCATAATCCTGTACTTACTGTCGCTTATAACAGGCGGAGTGTGGCCCAGTTTGAGGGGTGAGTCAAGTCAAAAAGCGAACAAATCGGAAGTACCGGACCATAATGACCGGCTACTTTGATTGTGCCTCGGAAACGTGCTCCTGGAGTAAGATGTACGCAACAGCAGTATGCCGACGCTCGGGTCTAATCCGGCGGAGATTGGCCAGCCAACCTCACTTCCCCAGGCGGACCGCCGTCGTCGTGTGCGGCACAAACTGCACCTTCCTGCCTATGTTGGGTTGAACCCCACCCTGCACCAGTCCTCCGACCTCTGCGAGATCATCGATCTCAGCGAGGATGGTATGGCGATTCAGACGGCGTCGCCGCTCGAAGTCGGAAGCGATGAGACTTTGTTTCTTGATCTCCCGGAGACCGATGCCTCGGTGCAAACCTCCGGAACCGTGATCTGGTCGGATGACGCCACTGGGCGCGCCGGCATCCAGTTTCTTGATCTCCAACCGGAGTCGTTGCATGTTCTCAAGAAGTGGCTCTTCGCCGATGCGCTTGCAGGTTGCGCCGATCATTCCGCAGGGGCCCTGGTCGTGGAGCAACCGGATCGCTGGGGTGAAGTCGGACCCGACCGTACTTCGGTTCTGGCCGCGCTGGCCGCGGTAGGAAAGGAAGTGGAATCGCTCGGACCTGATGTGGATGCGGCGTTGCATCTGATTGCGCGCCGGGCGCAGGCTTTCACCCCGTCGACCGCGGCAGCCATCGGTCTGACCGATGGAACGGACATGATCTGCCGGGCTACGGCTGGTCCGAATGCGCCTCCAGTAGGTGTGCGGCTGCGGGTTGGCTCAGGGTTTTCCGGGGAGTGTGTGCGATCGGGCATTTTGTTGCGATGTGACGACTCCGAAACCGATCCGCGGGTCGACCGAGAAAGCTGCCGTGCCCTCGGCATCCGCTCCATGATCGCGGCTCCTATACGCTCGCAGGGAACAGTTGTCGGACTTATCGAGGTTTTTTCTCCCGAGGCACACATTTTTCAGTCTGACCACGAGTTAGTTTTACAGCGCTTGACGGAAGTCGTCGCTGCGGCCGTGCTGCGTGCCACCCTTCCGGAATCGGATTCGCCCGCCGGCTCCGTCGTTATTGTGGACGACGAATTTCCGGTGGAGACTGCGGCCGACCTGCCTATCCCCCGGCTTTCCCGCTCGCGCGGTCTTCTCGTGATGGGTGCTGCGTTGACGATCCTGTTTGTATTGCCCTGGGCGGCGAAACGTTGGGCGGTTAGCGGTCGCGGCAGTGCGGGGGTTGCTTCGGAGCCGCAAGCAGCCGTGCCGCCAGCGCCGTTACCGTCTAAGCTGGCCGCCTTGCAGAAACTGGCCGCGGCCGGTGACCCGGCGGCCCAGTTTGATATAGGGATGCGCTACTCGACCGGCGACCAGGTTCCCCAGGACTATGGGCAGGCAGTGCGCTGGTTCTCCCTGGCGGCCGAGCGGGGAAATGTTGCGGCTCAAGCCATACTGGGTGACTGCTACTGGGCGGGCCGCGGAGTGCCTGCTGATCCCACGCGAGCGTACTTCTGGTCTCTCCTGGCGCAGGCCGGGGGAGATGAAACCAGCAAGTCTCGCGTCGCGCTGCTCGCTTCGCATCTCACCGCCGGTCAGATCGCTACGGGTCAGAAGGAAGCTCATATGTGGATGACGCTACATCCGCAGGCAGCGAAAGACTCATTCCCCGCGCAGTGACTTTCTGTGCTTCTTCACTTAGCGTCGCACCAAGCGGGTTAAAATGATGGCAGAGGCCTGCCCGGTGACGACCCTGCGCGACATCGTTTATCAGCACGTCCGCGAAGGTGATCTCTACGAAAAGCTTGACCGCAATCGCGTGCGCTGCTACGCCTGCGGACATTGTTGTCCCATTCCCGAGGGCCAGCCCGGCGTCTGCAAGGTGCGCTACAACCAGGGCGGAACTCTTTTTGTGCCCTGGGGCTATGTAGGGGGTGTGCAGTGCGATCCCATTGAGAAAAAGCCCTTCTTTCACGCCTATCCCGGAGCGTTGGCCTACAGCTTTGGAATGCTGGGATGCGACCTGCACTGCGGGTACTGTCAGAACTGGGTCACCTCGCAAGCGCTGCGCGATCCCGATGCCGTTTCTCCGCCGCTCGAAGCCTCACCCCAGGCGCTGGTCCAGGATGCGTTGCGTCAAGGCGCCAAAGTTCTAGTCAGCACTTATAACGAGCCGCTGATCACCAGCGAATGGGCGGTGGCGGTCTTCAAGGAAGCCAGGGCCGCCGGCCTGATAACAGGATTCGTATCGAACGGCAACGGCACACCGCAGGTGCTCGAGTATCTGCATCCCTGGATCGATCTCTTCAAAGTGGATCTCAAGAGTTTTGACGACCGCCACTATCACCAGCTGGGCGGACGCATTGGGCCGATCCTGGAAACAATCCGTAGCCTGCACCGGATGGGCGTTTGGCTGGAGATCGTGACCTTGCTGATTCCCGGCTTCAACGATTCCGAAAATGAATTGCGTGGGCTGGCCGAATTTCTTGCCGGCGTTTCTCCGGACATTCCGTGGCATGTGACTGCATTTCACAAAGACTACAAAATGGATGATCCCGACAACACGCGCCCGGCAGATCTCTTGCGCGCGGCGGACATTGGCAAGGCCGCCGGCCTGCGCTACGTCTATGCAGGCAACCTGCCTGGAATGGTCGGCGATCATGAGAACACTCGGTGTCAGAATTGCAGCGACACGCTTATCCGTCGCCACAGTTATTTTGTAGAAGAATACCGCCTGACGCCGGACGGACGTTGTCCGTCTTGCTCAAACGTGCCCCCTGGCCGCTGGGCGCCCCGCTTCGAAGGCCAAATCACTGACCGCCCGTTTCAGCCGCGTAGCGCAGGTCTGGTGCGTATCCTCAACTGAGAATCGAGAACGGTACAAGGTGAATTTTCTGTCCCCCGCGCAAGGGGAAACCGACATGGCCAGACCCTGGGCGCCAATTGCTCACCGTTACGTGTTTACAACCCCCGCCCCGCCGCGATATACCTCTGTTGCGAGCCATGTCTAACAAAAATCATCTTCGCACTGCACTTCTGGTGCTGATCGCAACTTTCTGCCAGGCCGACAAGCCCAAGCTGACGCTCGATGAGTTCTTTGACTCGGTCGATATTTCCAGCTTGCAGCTTTCTCCCGACGGGCACTCGCTGGTATTCAAGACCGAACGCGCCGATTGGGTTCAAAACATCTTTCGTGACGATCTCTGGCTTTATCGCGATGGCGGCGCGGGCACGCTGACCCAACTGACCCAGTCAGGTCACGACAGTGAGCCGCAATGGTCCCCTGACGGCCGCTGGATCGCTTTTCTATCCGAACGAAAAGCTGGAGAGGATTCGGGCGAGGAATCGAGGGAAGGCTCGAACCAACTCTATCTGGTCTCACCTTCCGGGGGCGAGTCCTTCTCCTTGACCAGGGGAGATGAAAACGTTCATGCCTATACCTGGTCGTCCGATTCCCGCACACTTTACTTTGCCACCCGTACACCCTGGACGCGTGAACAGACTGATGGTTACAAGAAAGAATGGAAAGATGTACTTGAGTACCGCGCCGCCGAACGCGGTGACGTGATTTTCAGCCTCGATCTGGCCGGCGCTCTGGCCCGCCAGGCCGCTCGGGGAACTTCGCATGACAAATCAGACGACAGCGGCATAAGCGCGGGCGCTCGCGCTCTCGCGAGTTCGCCCTGGCGGATTCAAACGCTTGAAAGCGCGCCCGACGGCCGTCGGCTCGCCTTCCTGACCACGTCAGTGTCTCTGCGGGAAGAGAGAATTGAGGAGTTCGAGATTTATACGGTGGACTTGACGAATGCAGCTCCCGATCGTCCGCCGCGACAGGTGACGCGGAACCAAGCCTTGGAACAGGGCATGCACTGGGCAACGGACAGCCGGCACGTGTTTTTTCAAGTGGAATACGGTTCCGTGGAAGGGAAGTATCACGACACTCAAACCCGCCTCTATTGGGTCGACGCCGATACTGGAGAAATCAGCCGCTGGGCGACAGATTTTCAGGGTGCAGTCGGCGCGTATGGGGTGACTCCGGACGGGGGCGCCGTCGCCGCCGCACGGTTAGGTACGGAAGTGCAGCTCTACGCCCAAACCAAGTTGTCGGCACCTTTTTCCAGGCTCGCCGGATGGCCGGGCACTTACGAGAGAATCGCCACCGCCGGGCACTCTTCGCGCGTGGCGTTTGTACACTCCTCTCTCGACAAGCCCAACGAAGTGTACATCGCTGAAAGCCTGGCCTCGCTGCAAGACGCGCGGCCCGTGACCGCCTTCAACAGGTTGTTCACCGAGCGCGATATGCCCAAGGGCAAGCCCTATCGCTGGACGGCGGATGATGGCACCAGCATCGAGGGCATGCTGCTCTATCCCCCGGGAAAATTTGAAGCCCGCAACCTGCCTATGTTCGTTTTGATTCACGGCGGCCCAGATGACGTGGATGATACCGACGGCAACCACTTTCAGGCTGATTGGTATCGCTGGGAACGCATGGCGGCCACGCAGGGATGGCTGGTGTTCCAACCCAACTATCGTGGCAGCTGCGGCTATGGTGACAAATTTCTGGAGGAGATGGTTCCGCAGATCGTGTCGCGGCCCGGCAATGACATTCTCGAAGGCGTTGACGCACTGGTGAAAGACGGTATCGCTGACCCCGCGCACCTCGCGGTCGGCGGCTACAGTTACGGCGGCTATATGACCAACTGGCTCATCACTCAAACTACGCGCTTCAAAGCCGCCGTCACCGGCGCAGGCGCCGTGGAGAACGTTGCGAACTGGGGCAACGACGATACCAGCTTTGACGATGCCTTCGATCTTGGCGGACTGCCGTGGGAAGTTCCGCAGCGTTATCAGGATGAAGCCGCGATCTTTCAGATCAACAAGGTGCGCACCCCGACGCTGATCGTGGCCGGTTCCGATGACATCCGCGTAGCCGTGGCGGAAGCTTACCTGCTGGAGCGCGCTCTGCACAACCTGGGTGTGCCCAGTTCGCTACTCATTTTCCCCGGAGAAGGCCACGACCTGGGGAAGAATCCCTGGCATGGCAAGATCAAAGTGCGAGAAGAACTAAAATGGTTGCAGACCTATGGCGGCGTGCCCGCCAGATAACAGTTGCATCGCGGGAGGCCGGGTTTTGTGGCCTGGACTTCGATGCGGATTCAGGCTCCCGCCGGTTGGGGGAACTGTTATGCTGAACCGGCAAATGCGCGGAGGATAGAGCTTGCGCGTCCTGGTGATTGAAGACGAGCCCCGGTTGGCCGAAAATGTCGCGCGGAGCCTGCGCGAGAGCGCGGGGTACGCGGTCGATATCGCCCATGACGGTCAGGAAGGACTGTTCATGGCCGAGTCCAACGACTACGACGCGGTGTTGCTCGACCTCATGCTGCCGCAAATGGGCGGCCTGCAATTGCTCCGCCGCATGCGCCGAGCCGGCCAGCGTGCGCCCGTTCTTGTAGTCACCGTACGCGACGAAAAGGAATCGGTGGTTGCTCTGCTGAATGCCGGCGCCGACGACTACCTGACCAAGCCCTTCGACCTGGGCGAACTTCTGGCACGTACCAAGGCTCTGATCCGTCGCGGCAAAGGACACCCGTCTCCGGTTCTCGCGGTTGGCGACTTGGAACTGAATACGGTGGATCGGAGTGTGCGCCGTGGAGGGCGCCCCATCGGCCTCACGGCGATGGAATATCGCGTGTTGGAATATCTTGCCCACCGGCCCAAAGCGGTGGTCTCAAAAACGGAATTGCTGGAGCATCTCTATGACTACAACTGGGAGAAATTTAGCAACGTCATCGAGGTGTACATTTCCGGTCTGCGGCGCAAGTTGGATGACGGTTCAGCACGCCAATTGATCCACACGCTTCGCGGGCAAGGGTACATTTTGCAGGATTGAGCGGATGGGATAAGGTGACGGCGCCGGGCGCAACGCACAATTCGATCAAAGGCTGGCTGATCACGATTGTGGTGCTCTCCCAGACGCTTCTGGCAGCCGGGCTGTTGGTTACGGGAATCCTGTACACGCATCGGCAAATGCTGTCGACACTCGATAACCACATTCAAGCACACGCGATGAGCGTTGCCGCGCTGGTAAGATACACGGAGGCTGCGAATGGCGCGCTCTACTTTGATGACTCTCTGGTCCCTCTTTCGGTTGATCCCTCACGGCCCGATTGGTATGCGGTCTGGACGGAACATTCGGGGCTTCTGACTCGCTCGGCAAATTGGCCCGCCGGTTTCGAGATTCCTCGCGACGGCCCTGATCATTGGTCTTTCCGGTGGGCCAACACTGGCTATCGTGGCCTGCGATTGTTTCGGGTTCCGGTGCTGGATCGAGAAGAAGGCGACGCTTTCCATCCCGAAGTGCTGACCGTGGTTTATGCGTCGCCCACCGCCCGGCTGGACCAGCAGGTTCAACACTCAGGCATCTACATCGCCGTTTCGAGTCTTCTGCTGCTTGCCGTAACCATTCCCCTGGCGCTGTGGGGTATCCGCCGAGGACTTCTCCCGCTGCAGGAGCTGGCCGAAAGAGCTGCTCTGGTGTCGACACAGGCCTGGGAGTTGCGTCTGCCGGAAGAAGTTCAGCAAGTCAAAGAACTGCGACCCTTGACCGAATCAATGACAACGATGCTGGATCGACTGCGCCATTCTTTCGACCAGCAGCGAGAATTTCTCGGCAACAGCGCCCACGAACTGAAGACTCCGGTAGCGGTTTTGAAATCCACCTTGCAATCGCTGCTGCAGCGTCCCCGTACATTGGACGAGTACAGGGCGGGGATTGAGCACTCGCTTGAGGATCTGGAGCGCTTGGATCAGCTTCTGCAATGGATCCTGCGGCTTGCCCGCGCGGAACAATGGGCGAGGGGCGCTTTGCGTCGCGACCTGGAGACAATTGATGTCACTGCGACGTGCGAAGACGCGATCGAGCGGATTCGCCACCTTGCGGACAGTCGCACCACCACGGTTCGTCTGTCGAAGAATGGCCCGGTGCCCTTTCGGGCCGACCCCGAGGATCTGCAATTGATATGGATCAATTTGCTGGAGAATGCGGTTCGGTACAGCCCGCCGGGTGGATCGATCGATGTTGCGGTTTCCTGGGGAAACAGCGGCGGGGCGCAGATCACCTTTGAGGACCATGGTTCCGGCATTGATCCGGCGCACTTACCGCACGTCTTCGAACGGTTCTACCGTGGCGATCCCTCCCGGAACCGGGCGACCGGGGGCTTCGGTCTGGGCTTGGCCATCGTCAAGGCTCTGGTGGAAGCCTACGGGGGAATGATCACCGCGGATAGCACTCCCGGTAAGGGGACGCGAATGACGGTGGTGCTGCCGGCATCTCGGTGAGCGCAGTAACCTTATCGCTTGACCGCCATCATGACAACGAAAAAGCCGACTCCGGCGATGACTACAAATGCAAGAATGGATCGTAGCGCGCCAAATAACGCTTTCTTGTTCATATAGGTCTCCATAGTCCTGTTTTCACCTCTCTGCATTAATGTGGACCAACTCGCGTGACGGGCCGCCATGTCGAAGTCAAGCAGCCACGCCTCAATCGGCCAGGGTATCTAGGAGTTTTCGCTCACCGGAGTCGCTGCTCGCGGTCACAATGAGCGAGAGCCAAGGGCGCGCAGGAGCTTCGGGTAGCTTAGGAAAAGAGTGGAAGCGACGGCGGAGCACGATCCTGTGCCGGACGTGACTGTGACGCCCGGCAATCCGGGAGGGGGCGGTCTACAGCCATGAGGCCCACACATAGAGCAGGGGACAGCGAGGTTGTTCGCGTCAATGCCGCCGGATGAAGGTAATGACCGAACTGAGGAGTGGAAAATCTTCCTAAAGGTCCCTTGGAACTCTTCTGCGTGACTGAGGTCTCAAAGGCGAACTGAGCCGCGTAGAGGTCATCAGTGGCGGAAATGACAGGGAAAAGCAGCACCAGCACGCAAGCCAGCGTGGCGAGCTGCACGGCAACGCTCTGCGGCCGACTGCCTTGCCGCCAGCGTCGCAGCCAGCACCAGGCAGCCAGGTTGCAGAGCGCCAACCACAGTATGTTAAGAACAACTTCCATAACCCGTAACAGCCGAGGGGAGGGTCCAAAGGGATCATATAAGGCGAACCTTAAGCCAACCTTAAGGCAGGGCTCTCAGGGGGACAGACACGCGGTCTAGGAACTTGCGACTGCCTCCGCCACCTACTGCCCCGCCGGCTTCTCCGCGCTCGCCATCTTCACCCGGTTTCCCTCGGCATAGCGTGCAACCCCTTGATAAAGGGCCTCTGCAATACGCTGGCGGTAGCTGGAGCTTTGTAGGTTGTTCTCGTCAGTGGGGCTGCTGACGAACGAGACCTCAGCAAGAACCGCGGGCATGGAGGTTCCCGTCAATACCACGTACTGTGCCCGTTTCACCCCCCGGTTAGGGAGCCCGGGGTTGGCGGTCGACAAGGTGCCGTAAAGTGATCGCTGAATGCTGACCGCTAACCGCCTTGATTCGTGGACCTTTTCCCGGATATCGACATTCGTCCAATCGACGCCGGAGTTCGCGGTTTCTGCATCGTCGTTTTCCCGCGTCCGGGCTCGTATGGATGAATAGGTGTTGGTGTAATAGGTTTCCACACCGCGCGCGGAAGGGAAGTCGCTGTAATTGGCGTGGATCGAAAGGAACAGATTTGCCTTCGCCAGATTGGCGACTTCGGCACGCTTCTCAAGCGCGACGTAGTTGTCATCGGTGCGAGTATAGATAACGGACGCACCCAGCCTTTTTTGCACCATTAGGCCCAACCGTTCCACAATGTCGAGGACCAGGTCTTTTTCCAGCAAGCCCTTGCGCCCAACGGTCCCCAGATCCCACCCGCCATGGCCGGCATCGAGCACAATGCGCAGTTTCGGCTCGCCTGCATGAATTGTCGACCGGGATGCACTTTTGTCCGCGTTCTCTGCCAGGAACGGGGATTGTTGTTGATCCATCGGACCAAACAGCTCAACCTTGGCCCGCGGCGTGGGGTTCGACCCAATCGTCCTTATTGCAATCACCAAACGATAAGGATTCGGCTCCAAGCTGACGGAGAAATTTGACGCTCCTTTGGTCTCAAGCACCACGCGGGTCACACCTGGCGTGGGTTGGGCCACGCGAACTCGCTGTAGCAAGGCATCGCCCACGTCAATTGTCTTGTTGAAGAGTGAGGCCAGCAGCCGCGTGTCGGGCAGGTCCACATAGATTCGCTCCGGATTTGAAAGCCGGTGCGCTTCGTACTGCACCTGGTCTTGCAGATCGATGACCACGGTGCTTGAATCTCCCGATGACCAGTGCCGGATGCCGGTCACTTCGGGTCGCTGGCCCGAAGGTGCTGTGCTCGACGGTTCCTGCTCGCCTGCTTCCTGGTCAGGCTCGGCTAATTCCGCGACCGGGGCAGCCGCCGTCGTCTGTGCCTGTATGGCGGAGTTTGTCGGCGCTGGCACATTCTGTTGCGGCGAAGCAATCGGGCTCGCATGGTGGCGAAGGTTCCACCGCAGCCCCGTTCCCAGCGCGACCGAGATCACTAGCACGGCAGTGACTACCGCCAGAGCGATATGCAAATTGGTCGCTGTGCTGTGGTCCTTGATTGCGGCAGGCCGCGGAGTGAGTTCCGTTGCTTCGGCTGTAACAGCCGTCATTACCGGCTCGAGGTTTTTCTGCTCAGCAATGGGTTCCGAGCGACCTACTTCGGAATGATCCTCCTGAAGTTGATCCGATACCCTCACCGCAACCGGCGTCGACGGCATCACTCGCCGGGAGATTTCTGCGAGACGGTCTTCCTCTTCCGGCCGCAGCGCGGCCAGAATCAATTCCGCCAGCAGGCTCAGACTGCGGACGTCGCTGTCATTGAATCCGTGGGCCTCGGTGGAGAACGCCTCCAACAGGCCGATATTTGTCCGCTTTGCTGAGAGTGGTACGGCCACCATGGAGCGCGTTCCCAGAACGCGACAAGCTGCGGCATTGACGCGAGGGTCGGTTTCTGAATCATCGCACCGGACTATCTGCCCTGACGAAAGGCATATCCCGGAAAATCCAGAGCTCGGATCGAGCCGCACTCCGGCATCGGGGGTCACCTTTCCCGCGACGGCGCGACAGATGATCGCGTCTCCCTCGGCTAGGGCGATGGCCACGCCGTCGGCGCCTGTGATGCGCAATGCGCGTTCGGCGACCAACTGTAAGACTTCGTCCAGAACGAAATGTTCCAGTTGCCAGCTATCCGCCGGACTAGCAACTGCAGCACCGTTATCTCCGTGCACACGGCGGTGGCGGATTTGCTGATGCAGAGCGGAGAAAGCCAGCAGAGCTTGAAAGGGTTCACCGCTTGAGGTTGCCGGAGTCGTGGCGCGCAACGAGGCCGACGGCAGCGTGACCAGACTGGCGCCGGCGTCCACTGCCGTTTTCGGACTTGCACTCATTGCCGCAATCTCCGTTTCGGAAAACCCATCCTAATCAGGCGAGAATGAAGAATAAAGACAATTTGTCAGTTCTGTCCGATACGTCTGATGACGAAAGATTCTAGCGGCACCTTGTTCACCTCGACACCACCTCAATTTGTAACTTACAGACGGTCGGGTGCAACCGCAATATATCCGCTGGGCACGAAGGTCGGAAGAGGCGCTCTGCTCTTTCGTAAGTAAGTGGTTCGGATTCAACTAGTTCCGAACCCATTGCGCGGTACTCGAAACGGGAATATCCTGTGTAGTTGGTATGACTTACAAGGTTGTGGCGGGTGAGTGAAGTTGTCAAGAAGTCGGGTCGGTGGTGGCCGCTGGGATTGTTAGCCACCGGTCTGGCCGGCCTCGGGATGGTAGTTTTTCGCGGCTGCTGGCATGGCAAGATGAGTTGGCCGGTCCGCTCCCAAGATCATTCGTATCAGGTTTGCCTCAGTTGTGGGATCAAGCGCCTGTTCAATGAGAAGGATTTTCGCGCCTACGGCCCTTATAGCTACGATCTGACCCGCCTTATCGCCTGGAATCGGGCCCGCAACGGCGTCCCTCAACCCGGACCCGAACCGCGCCGAACGGCGTGAGATTCGCTGACCTTCTGCGCGACCGCGTCCCTGAACCATCACGGGTACTGAGGCACTCTCTGTGCAACCGCTAAGATTTGATCATGTGGTTGGGTTTCCACCAAGTTGACTCTGCCTCGGTTGAAACTCTCGGTCCACCGAATCGGCGGCGTAGTCACCGTCAGAAGCTCCGCAACCTGGCTTACGTGAAGGTGGGATCGAGCAATGGAGGCATCCTTCTCGACATTGGCGAGTCCGGCATGGCCACTCGCGTTGTCGCGCCACTCATCCCTGATCAACTCGTGCGTTTACGGGTAGATCTGCCGGAGCCGCGCCTGCACTTTGAAGCCGAGGGCCGGGTGGTCTGGATTGACTCCGTGGGCCAGACCGGCGTCGAGCTTCTGGAGTTCTCCCCACGCTCCCGGCGCTTGCTGAAGGAGTGGTTGTTCACCCAGCTTCTTGCCGATGCTAAGCGGCTGCGCGGAGACACCGCGGCAGAATTGCTGTTCTCCTCGACTTCGCGGCCGGCGATTCGGATGGATCGACCGCTCGTGGCCGTTCAGAAGCCACTTCGGTTGTTATGGCTGCCGGTCTCCAGAAGTGGTTTCGCCCGGTTGGTCGACGGTCTGGCGCTGACTTGCGCCGTGCTCCTGTTCAGTGTGCTGTCACTGACGATGACCGACGTCTTTCCCTCGTGGCCTATCGCCGTTGCGCTCTTGTTCGGAGTCAGCGGAATCTTTGCACTGCTCTACGGAGTTCTGTTTTCCATTTGGTTTCGGACTACGCCAGGGACGCGTCTGGCAGAACTGGCGGGACGAGGGCCAGCCAGGTGGATGTCCAATAGAGAAACTCAGCCGCGGTTTCGGTAGGCGACCAGACCAGCGGGGTTAGTGCGTCAGATACTGCCGCGCCAGCCAGAGTTGCAAATCGCGGCTCATGCGGCGGGTCATTTCAGCAAAGCGAATGCCCGAATTACCCTGTTTGTTCCACACCACGTCTCCTTGCACTCGAAACGCCGTTTTCGCCCCGGGAAGCTCAAAGTCAACTCTCACTGCCCCGGTGAGTGGCGTAGGACGGCAGGGCCGCACCGCGACTCCGCCCTGGCTGAGATTCAATAGACTGGCTTTCACACGTCTCTTGGAGGCGAGATGAACGTAGACCGGAAGGTCCAAAGTGTGGCGGTGGTAGCGGAGCCTCCCATCCAGAATCATGTTCCGCGCCGCGGAGAGCGTGTGCACGGCCTGCTCCACGGAGATCGGCTTCTCAAAAACGAATGTCGCATCGCTGTCTTTGAAGCGATTGCGGGTATTCGCGCTGCTGATGATGACCAGGGGTACGGTGTTCAGGTCGTGGTTGAGATCGTGCAGGAAGTCGGCAGTGCCTGCCAGATCGCAATCGACGATCAAGGCGTCCACTTTGGTCCGCGCCAGCTTGGCGCGCGCCCGTTTTGGCTCCGGTTCAACGTCCACACCGATGTGGAGGCCGCCCAGAATGCATTCCAATACGCTGACTTCAGACCAGTCACTGGAAACCAGCAGGGATGAAAGCGTCATCCGTCCACTGTAGCCCGGCGGGTCACCAGACCACAGATCACCAAGGTAATGGAGGCTCACGCCTGGCTGCGATACCACTCAACGGTGCGCTGCAAGCCTTCCTCGAAGCTCACAGTGGGCTTATATCCTAGATGTTTTTCCGCCAGTGACAGATCAGCCAGCGAGTGTCTCACATCACCAGCTCGCTCCGCTTCGTACTTTAGCGCACCCTTGAAGCCGGTGAGTCTCTTAAGCACCTGAAAAGTTTCATTCAAGTCGATCCGCGTCCCGGTGGCGACGTTGAACATCCGGCCAGCGACTTTGTTCGCGGGCGACTGGCAGGCGAGCAAATTGGCGTTCACTACGTTCTCTACAAAGGTAAAGTCGCGGCTCTGCCCGCCATCGCCGAAGATGACGGGTTGGCCTCCCTTGAGCATCTGTGTGATGAACTTGGCCAGGACTCCCGAGTATGGAGAAGTCGGGTCTTGTCGTGGGCCGAAAATATTGAAATATCGCAGGGAGACCGTTTCCAACCCGTAACAGCGCCAGAACGAAGTCATGTAGTATTCGCCGGTCAATTTCGCAACGGCGTATGGCGAAATCGGGTTGGGTGTCATGTCTTCGCGCTTTGGCAACGTGGGAGTATCGCCATACGCGGCTGATGAAGCCGCATATACCACGCGTTTTACCTTGGCGTCGCGTGCCGCTACCAGCAAGTTAACTGTGGCGTCGATATTCGCGCGATTGCTTTCGAGGGGATCAAGCACCGATCGCGGAACCGATGGGATGGCAGCCTCATGGAACACGTAATCCACGCCTCGGCAGGCCTCGTGCACGCTCTTGAGGTCCAGCAGGTCAGTTTCCCGTAGATCAATCTGGTTGCGGATCTCGGCCAGGTTTTCCCGTTTTCCAGTAGACAGGTTGTCAATTCCACGTACCTTGTGCCCCTGCGCCAGAACTCCCCGCGCCAGGGCTGATCCGATGAAGCCGGCAATGCCCGTTATCAGATATGAAGACATGGGTTCCTTATGATAGCGGATAAGCCGCGCGTGACAAATTGTCAGGCATGTACCCGGATTTCGCGCCACAGCTCGCTCTGTCCGACGCCGGTGCGGGCGGAATAGGGGATGATTTTCGCTCCTGGCAGCTCCTCGGTCAGCGTTCGCAGGGAGTTGTTCAACTGATTGCCTGAGAGTTTGTCACTCTTGGTAGCGACGATCGCCAGGGGGCGGCCACTGGCAGCCAGAAAGTTCAATAGCTGCCGGTCGCTCTCCTGCGGAGGCACATTGACGTCGACCAGTACCAGACACAAGGCCAGGCAGGAACGCTCTTTCAAGTACGGCTCGATGAAGCTGGGCCACTGGCTGGAGATTTCCCGCGATATCTTGGCGTATCCGTAACCCGGCAGGTCGGTGAAGATCATTTCCGGTTGGGGTTTCCCCGGCCAGCGCAGTTCGTAGAAATTGATGCTGCGGGTTCGTCCGGGGGTGGAGCTGGTTTTGGCCAGCTTCGCTCCGACCAGCGAATTGATCACACTGGATTTCCCCACATTCGATCGGCCGAGAAACGCGATTTCGGGAAACGCGGGAGCGGGGAACTGGGCGGCATCGGTGACCGCCATCATGAACCGGGCAAGAACACGCATGAATCAGTTTGCAGCGTTTGAATGCAAAGTTCAAGCGCTCGCGAGATGAGATTCACTCCAATCCCAGAGGCTTCTTGTTCTCAACATCTTTTTCCTGGATGGGTCTGAACTGATGCCACAAGAAGAGAATTCCAGCGACTGCTAACCCGAGTCCCACACTGATGAGGAAAAACCATCGATAGGCGGGAAGCGCAATCAGCAAGACTGCGACCACACCGATTGCAACGATCAGACCGATGGGACCTTTAAAGGAAGTCTTTGAACTGCGATCAGAGGTTGGTTCCATGCCGGGTTGCAAAAAACGATTGTACCCCGGCGCCACTTGCGATTCCGAGCTTCCTCGGCAGCTCTCGGCCAAGAAAAACGGCTGGTAGCATCGCTACCAGCCGTCAAGTTCGGCACTGCCGACCCGCTAACGTTTACGGCCGCCCTTTAGGATGACCCTCCTGTCGAGGCTCCGGAGCCCGATGTTCGTTCGCCGGAGGTGCGGACCGCGGCGCAACCTGGGGCCGTGGCGCGCTCTGCGGCCTCGGTGGGGCGGAAGCATGAGGCGTGGCTACCCGCGGTGCCACGTCGGGCCGAGGAGCGGGCTGACGAGCCGCAGTTTCCGTTCGAGCCTGATTACTTGGCTGTGACACATTGGGGCGAGGTGTGTTCGTCGGGCGAGGCACCGTCGCCGGCCCAGACGTTCTCTCTACCTTGGTCGTGGTTTCCTTGTTCGCTGTCTGTGGTGGACGAGGTACGCTGTTTTGCGCGGATGCCGTCCCGCGTTCTGTCGTTGCCGGGCGTCCGACATTGTTTCCATTCCCAGGTCGTGGAACCGCATTGTTGGTTCTGGCCTGCTCAGCGCCGCGAGCAGGAGGAGCCTTGTACGGGGCTCCGGCTTGTTTAGCAGCTACCACCCCGCGGCCACTGAACTCAGCAGGTTTTGCAGTTGCGGCAATTGCGGGCCGCCCGTGATTCACCGATGCGAGCAGTTGGCGGTTGCTGGCGGCCGTGGTTTCGTGCCGGGTTTGCATGGCTGTGGGTGCGATATGTTTCTCGCGGGCTGCTGTCTGTTCAGCCGGTGTGGGCCGGGCAGTGATGCCCCCGGTTCCGCCGTTGTACGACACATGGTTCACCGTGGTGTTGTTGACCACCGTGGTGTTGTACACGTTGGTCACGTTGGTGGTGTTTACATTGTTCACACTGCGGTTATAAAAGAACCCGCCGTTCCTCCAGTAGCCGCCTTGGTATCCCACGCCGCCATAACCGTAGCCATAGTTAATGCCTCCGTAGAAACCGATCGTGGGCCCCCAGAAGCCGGCATGCCAGAGGAACGCGGAACCGCCCCAGCCCCAATAACCTGGTGTCCAAAGCAGACCGGGCTGCGGCGCCACCACCCAAGTGCCGGGAACCCAGAAGTAGCCCTCGGGGCCGTAGGCCCAATATCCAGGCGTCCACAAATAACCTGGGGCTGGGCAGGGAGGCTGCGCATAAACCGGCAGCGCGGGCGGTCCAAAGCCGACCGAAATAAACACGCCGGCAAATGACGAAGCGGGGACCAGCAGCATTAGCGCCAGTAACGACCCGATTGCTACCAAACGAACAGAATGATTAATTCGCATATATTTTCTCCTGGGCCGGTACGCCTTTGGCTCTCCGGTCATCCTCCGATGCTACGAGTTACGAGGAGGTCATGCACCTTACAGCGGTTCATGCAACCATAGATACAAACCCCAGCGCGAGAACGATGTTGCTGGCTGGCAATCTGCTGATCTAAAGGACTTAGCGCGGCAATCGCCGCATTGAGGAAAAAGCCACTACCCATTCCGCCGGAACTGCTTGCTTAAGGTCAGCGCCTGCTGCTGATATGACGACCCGATTCCGAGGCCGTAAATCTTGTCCGGCTTCGACAACAGGGGCATGTAGTTCAAGCGGCCGACCAATTGTCCATGCTCCATCAGGAATGGAACCTCATGGGCGCGGACTTCAAGCACTGCGCGCGTGCCCTTAATGTCGCTGGAACCGTATCCGAAGCCGGGATCGAAGAAGCCAGCATAGTGAATGCGGAACTCGCCGTCCGATGGGTCAAACGGAACCATCTCCGCCGCAAACTCAGCCGGGACGCGGACCCGCTCCCGCGACGCCAGAATGTAGAAATCATTCGGTTCAAGGATCAGCGATTTCCCGGGTGTTTCCTGGCGAGCCTCCCAGAATTCCTCCGGCGCGTAGTAGTTGATCTTATTCAATTCAATTACCGGGGCATTTCGCCGCGCTTTGTACGCAATGACTTCGCCCTTTTCGCCCGCCTCCAGATTGACAGTCACTCTCAAACCCCGGTCAAGCCGCGCTTTTACCGGATTGTCCTCGTCCATGTAAACCAGCGTCTGCTTTTGATCGAGTTTCTTGATCTCGCGATCGTGGGAGTCGGGGTTTCCGCGAACGAAGCGAAGCTGGCTGAGCCGCATTCCTGCTCGAATGGCCACGGTGAAGGTGCGCGACACAATTTCTGCATAAAGCCTGCCTTTGTACCCAGGAGGTACCCGGTCGAACTCAACTCCATGATCGGTAATCAAACGAGTGAAGATGTCCAGGCGCCCGGTCGTGCTTTTGGGATTTGCTTTTCCGGAAATGTGGTCGGGCAGGTACACTTCTTCGATCAATGGAACAATGTAGACGCAGTCTTTTTCAAAGACCGCAGCGCCGGTCAGGTCCACGCGCGCCATCCGCAGCTCTTTGATCTTGTCTTCCACTGTGCCGTTGGGGCCGGGCAGAAAACTTGCGCGCACGCGATGCGCAATATCTCCCAACCGCAGATCCAGACTCGCCGGCTGAATATTTTCATCGGGGATCGCCGGGCTTGCCGCCACCCGGCCGGTGTCGATCAGTTCCTTGATGGTCTGATAGGGCAGGATTCCGTCTTTCCGGCTTTCAGGCAAGTGGTCGGCTGGCTCGGGAAACAAGCCGACATCGCTGTTTCTCAACTCGGAACTGGACATGGTTTCAGAATACTCCTGCTACTCGGAAAATGGCGTTCGGCGGCTTCGGTGGGCTGGAAAGTGATTTCAATTTACGGGCGCGGAAGGGGCAGTGTCAAGCTATGGGCGCGGGGGCGTTCAGTCCTCAGTTTTGGTGTAAACACGCGTTGTCGCCAACGAGCCCGACGCCTACCTATTGATGTGCCGTAGGCCCTTCGACGGTCGGCGGAATGGGCGTAATCGGCTGCGTGGTTTCTTCGTGGATTTCAGGCAACGGCCGCTCCAGTGCCACTGCCAGCACCTGGTCCATGGTATCGACGAAGTGAAGCTTCATCTCATTGCGCAGATTCTCCGGAACTTCCGCCACGTCTTTCTCGTTCTCGAGCGGCAGAATGACTTCGAACAATCCCGCGCGATGCGCGGCCAGCAATTTTTCTTTCAATCCGCCGATCGGCAGTACTTTGCCGCGCAGCGTGATTTCTCCGGTCATGGCCAGATCGCGGCGCACGGGAATCTTGCTCAACGCGCTGGAAATCGCTGTGGCGATGGTAATCCCTGCCGAAGGTCCGTCTTTTGGAATTGCGCCCTCCGGCACATGAACGTGGATGTCGAAGCTGCGATAAAAATCGCGAGGCAGTCCCAAACGGTGCGCCCGTGAGCGCACATAAGACATCGCGGCCTGTGCCGATTCCTGCATCACGTCACCCAGTTTACCGGTCAAGGTAAGCTTGCCCTTGCCTTCCACCACGGTGGCCTCGGTGCTCAGAATCGATCCTCCCACCTCGGTCCATGCCAATCCCGTAACCAACCCCACTTCGCTCTTCTCGTGCGCAATGGTGTCGCGGAATTTGATTACACCCAGGAAATCGTTGACGTTCTCATTGGAGATGGCGACGTTGTAGTCTTCGCCTTCCTTCACCACTTTTCGCGCCACTTTGCGGCACACGTTGCCGATTTCGCGCTCCAGGTTGCGCACTCCCGCTTCCCGCGTGTAAGAACGAATCAGGGACCGGATGGCATCGTCGGAGAATTTCACATTCTTTTCCGTGAGCCCGGCCTGGGTCATTTGCTTCTTCACCAGGAACTGCTTGGCAATCTCGACTTTTTCCGGCTCGGTGTACCCATGCAGCCGCAGTACTTCCATGCGGTCCTGCAATGCCGGAGGGATGGTGTGCATTACGTTGGCGGTAGCGATGAAGAACACTTGCGAAAGATCGTATTCCACGTCCAGATAGTGGTCCACGAACATGAAATTCTGTTCCGGATCGAGCACTTCGAGCAGCGCCGCCGAAGGATCTCCGCGGAAGTCCATCGACATCTTGTCGACTTCATCGAGCATGAACACCGGATTCTTGGTCCCGGCTTTTTTCATCATCTGGATGATCTGGCCCGGTAAGGCTCCAATATAGGTCCGGCGATGGCCACGCACTTCAGCTTCATCGCGCACTCCGCCCAGCGACATGCGGACGAACTTGCGGCCGGTGGCTTTGGCAATCGACATACCCAACGAAGTCTTGCCCACGCCGGGAGGGCCGACGAAACACAGAATCGAGCCTTTCGGATTCTTTACCAGTTGGCGGACGGCAAGGAATTCGAGGATGCGTTCCTTGATCTTTTCGAGCCCATAATGATCCTCGTTCAAGACCTTTTCGGCGCGGCTGATATTGCGAATCTCTTTGGAGCGCTTTTTCCACGGCACGGCCAGCAGCCAATCGAGATAATTGCGAGACACGGTGGATTCGGCCGACATCGGCGGCATGGCTTCCAGTTTCTTCAGCTCCTGGATGGCTTTGTCGCGCACCTCCTTGGGCATGCCAGAGGCTTCGATCTTCTTCTTCAGTTCGTCGAACTCACTCTTCTCGCCGCGGCCCAGTTCCTTCTGGATAGCTTTGATCTTTTCGTTCAGGTAGTACTCTTTTTGCGCCCGCTCCATCTGCCGCTTCACCCGCGATTGGATGGTACGGTCCATGTTCAGTTTCTCAATCTCAATGTCGAGCACGTCGCCGATCCGGCTCAACCGCTCAGCGGGATCGAAAATCTCCAGCAGTTCCTGTTTTTCTTCGATGGAAAGCTGCAGATTGGCTGCGATGGTGTCGGTCAGCTTGGCCGGGTCTTCCATACGCACGGCCGCGATCATAGTTTCGTAGTTGAGCGACTGGCAAAGTTTCACATACTGCTCAAACAGCGCCGTGACTCGTTGCATGCCGGCTTCGATCTGCGGGTTGGTCTCGACCGTATATCGCGCCAGCCGCACCGAAGCCTGCATGAAGCCCTCGGTTTCGGTGACTTGCAGGACCTTACCGCGTTCGATACCTTCCACCAGGACCTTGATGTTGCCGTCGGGCAGCTTCAGGCTCTGGACGATGTTGACGACGGTGCCGACCTGATAAATCTCGTTGGGCTTGGGCTCGTCCACGCCGGCATCGTGCTGCGTGGCCAGGAAGATCTTCTTGTCGGCGGCAAGCGCCTCTTCCAGCGCACGCACGCTTGATTCCCGGCCTACCACGAACGGGGTCATCATGTAAGGGAAGATGACTACATCCCGGATGGGCATCATGGGCAGCTTCTTGGTCTCGAACTTTTCTTTGGATGCGGTCACTGGGTCTCCCAACAGAACTCCTGGCCGGCTCCTGGTTGACGCCGGTCCGATTCGTCTTAAGCTTCTGGCCAGCAGCCAGAAGTAGCAGCTTATCCTGCTTTTTCCATCATGGCGAGAGAAACATTGCGCTTCTCCACCATTTCCCGTGTCACTTCGAATTCCTTTACCTTTTTCTGGCTGGGTAAATGGTACATCAATTCCAACATCAATTCTTCCAAGATCATCCGAAGTCCGCGGGCGCCGACCTTGCGGGCCATGGCCTGGCGCGACACGGCCTTGAGCGCCTCGTCACTGAACTTCAAGCGCACATTTTCAAACTCGAATAACCTCTGATATTGCTTGACGATAGCGTTCTTCGGGCGGGTCAGGATCTCAATCAGCGCGAATTCGTCCAGATCTTCCAGGACGCCAACCACCGGCAAACGGCCTACAAATTCCGGGATCAATCCAAACTTGATCATGTCTTCCGGCTGAACTTCGCTCAGCAGCTCAAAATTCCGCTTGCGGGTTGCGACTGCGGTCTCTTCGCCCTCTGCTTCTTCCGCGGCACGGAAGCCTAGAGACTTCTTTCCTACGCGTCGCCCGATGATCTTCTCTAGTCCAACAAAAGCCCCGCCGCAGATGAACAGAATGTTCGTTGTATCAACCGGAGTAAATTCCTGGTGGGGATGCTTACGCCCGCCCTGCGGAGGAACGTTGGCAATGGTTCCTTCCAGAATCTTCAGCAATGCCTGCTGCACGCCCTCACCCGAAACATCCCGGGTAATGGACGGATTCTCGTCCTTACGACCAATTTTGTCCACTTCATCGATGTAGATGATGCCGGTTTGCGCGCGACCGACATCGCCGTCCGCGGCCTGTAGCAGCTTGAGGATAATGTTCTCGACGTCTTCGCCTACGTAGCCGGCCTCGGTCAGCGTGGTCGCATCAACAATCGCGAAAGGTACGTCCAACATCCGCGCCAGGGTCTGGGCCATCAAAGTCTTGCCCGTGCCGGTGGGCCCGATCAGCATGATGTTTGACTTCGCCAGTTCGATGCCGTCGCTGGCGCGCTGCCGGTTCATGTAGATCCGCTTGTAGTGGTTGTAGACTGCCACCGCCAGCTTTTTCTTGGTCTGCTCCTGGCCGATAACGTACTCATCCAGGAAAGTCTTGACTTCTTGCGGTTTCGGAAGCTGGTTCGGGGTGCTGGCGGGAGGTGTAGAAGCCCGGTCATCTTCCAGAATGGAATTGCAGACCGCCACACACTCATCGCAAATGTACGCTCGGGGGTAATCGCTGGGGGATGAAATCAGCTTGGCGACCGCGTCCTGCGACTTGTGGCAGAACGAACAGCGTAAGATTTCCTCAGTGCCACTTCTGGTTTTCACTCAGCTTGCTCCTCTTGACTCACCTTCAGACCCGCGAATGCCCGATCATACGGCTTTTGCGGTCTTATAGATGATATCGTCTATGATTCCGTATTCCTTAGCCTGCTGGGCATTCATAATGAAGTCCCGCTCTACGTCCTTTTCTACCTTATCCAGCTTCTGTCCGCTATGTTTCGCAAGTAACTGGTTGGTGATTTCCCGCATCCGGAGGATTTCCCGCGCGTGAATGTCAATATCGGTGGCCTGCCCGGAAAGCCCGCCCATTGAGGGTTGATGGATCAGAATCCTCGAATTGGGCAGAGCCAGGCGCTTTTTTGGCTCCCCAGCCGAAAGTAACAAGGCCGCCATGGAAGCCGCTTGACCTACACACAGGGTCATGACGTCATTCTTGACGTATTGCATGGTGTCGTAGATCGCCATGCCGGCGGTAATCGAGCCGCCGGGAGAATTGACGTAGAGCTGAATATCTTTCTCGGGATCTTCCTGCGCCAGAAATAGCATCTGCGCGATCACCAGATTGGCGATGTTGTCATCGATCGGAGTGCCGATGAAGATAATATTATCGCGTAACAGCCGGGAATAAATGTCGTACGCGCGCTCGCCGCGTCCGGTTTGCTCTATGACCATCGGTACCAGCATCATCTGCTCCTTTAAACTGCTTTCACACTCCTGCCCGATCAACCTTTAGCTTCTGTGGGGGCAAAAGCGGCTACTCACGCGGACTGATGGTACAAATAATCGAGGGTCTTTTCGTTGCGGATTCTGTTCCGGATTCTATCCAGCACCCCTTCTTGTGTCAAACGGGCGCGGATGCTTTCCACCGGTTGTTTCGACTGCTCCGCAAGAGCTTCCACCTCGCGATTGATCTCCTCGTCTCCGACTTCAATTTTTTCCTGGTCAGCGATCTTTTCCAGTAGCATTGCCGCTTTCAGCTCCTGCACCGCCTGCTCCCGCTGACCTGCCCGCAGCCGGTTCATGTCCATCTTTTTCATATCTTCTGATTTCATGCCCTGTGCCGCTAGCGCGCGCAACCCGCGTTCCAGGCGCAAGTCAATCTGCCGCTCCACCAGCGCTTCCGGCATTTCCAGATCATTACGCTTGATGAGTTCTGTGACCAGTTTGTCTTTGGATTCCCGCTCGGCGGCTTGCTTGCGCTCGGCTTCCATGCCTTCGCGAATCTTCTTTCGGACTTCATCAAGATTGGCGAACTCTCCCAATTCTTTGGCGAAGGCGTCATTCATTTCCGGCAGACTTTTTTGCTTGATACCTTGCACTTTCACGGTGTAGGTGAGCGTCTTGCCGGCGAGTCGCTGGTCGGAGAAGTCTTGAGGGTAGAGCACGTCGAAAGTGCGCTCATCGCCAGCCGAGGCGCCGCGCAGGTTCTCGGTGAATTCCGGCATGGTCGTCTTGCCGGCGATTTCAACCAGGATGTCGTCCATGTGGACGGGCTTGCCTTCGCCGTCTTTGGGCTTGCCGTCGAGCGAAACCTGCGCGAAATCGCCATCCGTGAGAGAGCGGCCTTCGATTGGAGTAAAGGTGGCTCGCTGTTCCTGGATGCCCTTCAGCGACTCTTCCACTTCCTCGTCAGTGACTGAGATTGAAGGCTTGTCGGCTCGCAGTTCCTTGTAGCCCTCCACCTTAATTTCCGGCATAACGTCGAAGGTCGCCTTGAAACGCAGCGGTTCGCCGTCGTGAATATGCAGATCTGAGACGCGGGGCTGCGAGACCGGAATCAGCCCCTGTTTCTCGGCTTCCCGCTGAAAGAAGCGCGGGACTAGGGCGTCGACGACTTCACTCTTGATATCTTCCCCGAAGCGCTGCTTGATGACCGACGGCGGCACATGTCCACGCCGGAAGCCCGGAATGCGCGCCAGCTTCTGATACTTCTGAATCAAGGTGTCGGTTTCACGCGCGACTTCGGCGGCGGGTACTTCAACCTGGATTTCGCGCTTGGTATTGCCGGCTGTTTCCGTGGGGCTCACATGAATGAGTGTAAAGATATATAGAGAGCAGCGTCAAACGCCGGACCGGGATTTCCGGGTTCATTTTGGGACTTTAGTAACCGGGAGGTGGAGGGCGCTACTCTTACCCTCACCGCCACCTCCTCCGAAGTGATAACCTTAGAAAACTTAGCTGACCAGTTGAGAGGCCGAACGTGAACCCTGACGGCGATCCCGCGCCGGCGTTTGACCGGCATAGCCTCAAACCGAAGGCCGATGCGACCATGGATGCGACCGACCTAACCCTCGATGCCGCGTCCGCAGATGTCCTGACGTCATCCGACCTGGGCTCCATCGGACGTTATCGCCTGCTCAGCAAACTTGGCGAAGGCGGTATGGGACAAGTCTGGCTGGCTGAACAGACAGCCCCCGTCGTCCGCCGCGTTGCGCTCAAGTTGATCAAAGCCGGCCGTTACGACACTTCCGCCCTGCAACGTTTCGATCTGGAGCGGCAGTCCCTGGCCATCATGGACCATCCCGCCATCGCCAAGGTCCTGGACGCCGATTCCACTCCCGAGGGGCAGCCCTACTTTGTAATGGAGTACGTTCCCGGCCTTCCCATTACCACCTACTGCGACCAGAAGCGGCTGACCACACGCCAAAGGCTGGCGTTATTCGTTAAGGTTTGTGAAGGAGTGCAACACGCCCATCAGAAAGCGATCATTCACCGCGACCTGAAGCCTTCCAATGTTCTGGTGGTGGGAGTGGATGACAAGCCGTTGCCGCGCATCATTGACTTCGGCATCGCCAAAGCCATCTCGCAGCAATCCAACGATGAAACCAACGTTACGCGCCTTGGGTCCACTCCCGGCACTCCGGGGTACATGAGTCCGGAGCAAACCGACCCCGACTTTCTGGATGTGGACACGCGCACCGACGTTTATTCGCTAGGCGTGATTCTTTATCAATTGCTTACCGGCGCCATGCCGTTCGATCCGAAGCAATGGAGGAAGAAACCCTTCCACGAAATGTTGCGTCAGCTTCGGGAGGATGATCCGCCCAGCCCAAGCGCCAAGTTAAGCGTTGACGATCACGCGACTCTCACGGCTACGGCCGAAAAACGGCAAACCGGGCCCAAAGAACTTGTAAGCCTGCTGCGCGGGGATCTGGATTGGATCGTCCTCAAGGCGTTGGAAAGGGACCGCGCGCGCCGTTATGGGGCGCCCTCTGAGCTGGCGGCGGACATCCTCCATTACCTGAAGCACGAACCCGTCGTCGCCCGCCCCGCCAGCGCCACCTATCGGTTGACGAAATATGTGCGGCGTCATCGTGTGGCGGTAACCGCGGCGGCTGGCTTAGCCTTGTTGCTGGCCGGGTTTGGTGTGACCGAATTTCTCCAGTTGCGGCGAGTGAGCCGGGAGCGGGACCGGGCCAACCGCATCACGGATTTCATGGTCGGCATGTTCAAAGTATCGGACCCCAATGAAACTCGCGGAAACAGCGTCACCGCGCGGGAGATTCTCGACAAGGCCTCGCATGACATTAACGCCGGCTTGGCCACCGACCCCGAAGTGCAATCGGACCTGATGTACACCATGGCGGAAACCTACGTGAACCTCGGCCTCTTCTCCCGCGCTCACACGCTGGCCGAGAGTGTGCTGGAGAATCGCCGACGGCTGCTCGGCCCCGGGCATCGCAAGACCCTGGAATCGCAAAACCAGCTGGCTTGGATTCTGGATCGGGAAGGTCGTGATCCGGAGGCGGAAAAATCGCTTCGCCCGACGTTGGAGACGGAGCGGCGTGTACTTGGTCCGGAAGATCCGGTCACACTCGAGGCCACGGATCACCTTGCGACCATTCTGGAAAGATTGGGCAACTTTCAGGAGGAAGAAAAACTGCAGCGCGAATTAGTCGAAATCGAGACCCGCCGGCTGGGCCCGGAAAATCCGCGCACCATTCGCGCCATGGCGAACCTGGCCACCGCCATCAGCCTCGAGGGACGAACAGCAGAGTCCGAGGCCATGTACCGCAAAGTGCTGGCTCTCGAGCAGCGGGTTCTCGGGCCCGATCATCCTCAGACCATTGCCACCATGCACAACCTGGCCAACCGGCTCGACGAGCAGGGCCGCTATGTGGAGGCAGAGGATCTGTACCGGCAGACGCTTGCCATTGAAACCCGCGTGCTTGGCCCCGAACATCCCGACACAGCGGACACCATGACCACTCTTGCCAACGACCTTCACTACGGGGAGAGCCGCACCGCCGATGCGGAAGCTCTTTATAGAAAGTCTCTGGAGATAGAACTGCGGACTCTGGGTCCCGACCACCCCAACACCGTTCGAACCCAAGAGGGCCTAGCCAACGTTCTGTCTTCAGAAGGTCACTACGCGGAATCGGAAAAGATGCACCGCGAAGTTCTGAGCTTCCGCCTGCGCACGCTCGGGCCCGACCATGCTGACACGCTGCTCTCGCGCTACAATCTCGCGGATGTGGTTACACACCAGGGGCGTTTCCCTGAGGCAGAAAAGTTACTCGACGAAACTCTCGCCGATCAGATTCGCGTCCTGGGGCCGGAAAATGCCGACACCATGGCAAGCCAAGCCAGCCTTGCCGGCGTATTGATCAAACAAGGCCGCTATCAGGAAGCGGAAACGCTCGCCCGTCGCACTTTTGACACTCAGCTCCGGGTTCTGGGGCCGCAGCAGGATGACACCATCAATACGCTGCAAATGCTCGGAACGGCCCTGGTCTACAACCATCATTACCCTGAAGCGAAGAAATTGTTCGGCGACACAATCGAACGCATAAGCCAGACCCCCGGGGCCAGCGTTTTCCTGGCATGGTATAACTTCGCATGTGTGGCTGCGGCTGCCAAAGATCGCGGTGAAGCTGTTCATCATCTGCGCGAAGCCATCGCTCATGGCTACAAAGACATCGACCACATGCGAATCGATGAGGACTTAAAGTCGCTGCACAGTGACCCCCGCTTTGATGCGCTGTTGAAAGGGTCCCAAACGCCCGCAGGCCGGAAGTGATGGTGTCGCACTGGTTCACGCAACTCAACTCTGAAGTCGTCTGCTGTACTCTTTGTCCCCGCCTGGTCGAGTATCGCCAGAAAATCGCCCGCGAGAAGCGTCGTGCCTACCGCGATCACGAATACTGGGGCAAACCCGTCCCCGGTTTCGGCGATCCTAACGCTCGGGTGTTGATCCTCGGCCTTGCGCCCGGCGCGCACGGCTCCAACCGCACCGGACGCCCCTTCACCGGCGACGCCTCCGGCAAATTCATGTATCCGGTCTTGTACGAAACCGGCTTCGCCAATCAGCCGACGGCCACCGATCGCAATGACGGCCTCGAACTTAAAGACCTGTACATCACCGCCGCGGTTCGCTGTGCTCCGCCCGATAACAAGCCCCTGCCACAGGAACTCGCAAATTGTGCGCCTTACTTGGATCGAGAAATGGAGGGCCTGAAGCGGCTGAAAGTCGTTGTGGCCCTGGGCAAGATCGGTTTCGATGCTTATCTCAACTATTCGCAGCGTCGTGGTCTGCTCACCCGCAAGAGCGATTACCTGTTCCAACACGGGGCACGCTACAAGATGGCAGATGGAAAGACGTTACTGGCTTCCTACCACCCCTCGAACCAGAACACTCAAACCGGGAAGCTGACTCGGGCCATGTTCACCCGCATCTTTAAAGGCGCGGCCCGCCTTGCCGATGCATAAGGGGAGGCGGCCGCCGCCGGAGCCGGACTGGCTCACCTGTGATCTTTCAAGAGGTTGTCCATTCGATCGGAACCGGAGAAGCTGATTGTGACGAGCAATCCAGCTTCCGAGGACAGACCGAATGGACATCCATAAGAATGCCCGACTCACCCTTCGCAGTCGA
>Ga0210406_10000478_pt1 | contig 54034 bp, 45 predicted proteins | sample IncBWC30MmetaG_FD_155454 | JGI IMG/M metagenome (GOLD analysis project Ga0210406, IMG submission 155454) | Forest soil microbial communities from Barre Woods Harvard Forest LTER site, Petersham, Massachusetts, United States - Inc-BW-C-30-M | ecosystem: Environmental > Terrestrial > Soil >...
ATGCCAGCTCGGTGGTGGCGCTGCGGGCACTGCCCTTCTGCAGGACCGCGGTGCAGGTCTCGAGGCTGAGGCCGTTCTTGATCCCCATCGCCAAGGCCTCGAAGGTGACCGCGCGCACCCCGGCGCTGATCACGTTGTTGACGAGCTTCATGACATGACCGGTGCCGACATCGCCGGTATGAAAGATGTTCGGGCTGATCGTCTCGAAGATCGGCTTGACCCGGGCGAAGAACTCGGCCGGCGCCCCGACCATGATCGCGATCGTGCCGGCATTGGCGCCGTGCGGCCCGCCGCTGACCGGCGCGTCGATCATCTGCACGCCTTTTTCGGCGAGCCGTGCCGCCATCTCGCGCGTCTCACCCGGGTCGCCGGTCGTCATATCGGCCCAGATTTGGCCCGGCCGCAACACCTCGGCGACCCGGCCTTCGCCGAACAGCACATCGCGCACCTCGGCCGAAGTCGGCAGGCAGGTCATCACCATCTCGCTTTCGCGGGCGAGCGCCTGCGCGCTCTGCGTCGGCACCGCACCAGCATCGGCAAAACGCGCCACGATTTCAGGCCGCAGATCGAAGACGCGCATCTTGTGCTCGCGCAACAGCCGCCGCGCCAATGCCCCACCCATATTGCCCAACCCGATATAGCCGAGTTCCATCGCCTCTCCTCCGATCCCCGGTGTCTCTATCGAGCTTCGCATTATCGCTGCAGCCGGCAAAGCGTGATTGTACCTGCGTCCAACCGGCTGGGGCGCCGCGTCAGCCAGGTTGCAGGCCCTTGGCCTTGTACACCGCCGCCGCCTTGGGATCCGCGAGGAAGTCGATCAGTGCCTTGGCTGCGATCGGGTGCTCTGACGCAAACGGGGCACCGGCGACGTAGACCAGGTCGGGGCTCTGCAACTCGGCAGGCAGCGGCCCGACGACGTCGATGCCCTCGACCTCGACCAACTCGCTGATCGGCTGTATGCCGATCTCCGCCTCACCGCGCCCCACGGCGTCTCCGACCCGCGGGCCCTGCGCCCCGCTTGCCGGGACGAGCCGCGTTTTCGGCTTGAGCTCGGCCGAGATGCCCAGCTTTTCGAGGGCCTGGGCCAGGTAGGCCCCGCTGGTGGCGCCGCTCGCCGGGTCGGCATAAGCGACCGATTTGGCATTGAGGAGTGCTTTCTTGAGCGCGTCGACCGAGCTGATGTCCGGCTTTGCGGCACCTTTTTTTACCGCCAGCCCAATCTGGGCACTCGCCAGCGTCGTCGCGGTGCCGCCGACGATCTTGGCCTCGCGTACCAGCTTGTCGACGCGCGGCTTGGTGAGGATCGCGACATCGATTTCATCGCCCGCGGCGACCTTTTGCTCGACGACGCCGGCGGTCGCGTATTCGATCTTGAGCTTATGACCGGAGGCGGTCTCGAAAGCCGGGGCAAGCTCCTGCAAGGCCCCGCGCATCGCGCCGGCGCTCAGCACCTTCAGCTCGGCCGCACTCGCCTCGGCCGCCAATAAGCCGGTTGCCAGGACGAAGGCTCCGGCCAGCATTCGGATCACGCGCATCATGGTCAGTCCCCCGCGAGTCGCTGTCGCGTCTAGGTTTATACGCCATAACCGAGTGTCCTCCATCGCTCTATCGCTGCGAATGGCGCCCTCTCCCTCTGGCTAAGAGGGAGAAACGCGAGGGGCGACCGAATGGGCGGAGCGTGATCGCATTGTTGCGACTACGGCGATCAGAAAATTGCCCAATTCATACTTTATATCCGCTGTCCAGGTCGGTGCCCGGAATGGCCCGCCAGTTGGACCGAGAGATGTCGATGATTGTTGGGCGTTCACCAAAGCCGCGGGGCAGGTGCGCGGGCGGCCGTTCCGAGGAGGGGATGCTCGGCATGAACAGCGCCGGCCTCCGGGGTCGCTTCTACAATCTATAGGAGAGGATTTGCTGCAGATTTGCTGCAGGTGCAGCCATTGGCAACAATCGGCTCAATTCATGATTGCAGAGCGCCGAGCCGCTCTGGAGCATCGAGACAGTCGTGGCAAGAGCCCCTCTCCGCCCTTCAAGTGGGGAGAGGGTAGGGTGAGCGCGATCGGGCTTGGCTTGGGGGCGCCGGCTTCGCTAGGTTCGCGGGTCAGGCGGCGCAGCAGGGGCACCCCATGGAATTCGGCATGTTTCACGAGTTTCCGTCGCTTCCGGGGCGGAGCGAGAGCGAGGCGTTTGACGAGGCGATGGAGCAGGTCGACGCGGCCGAGCGGCTGGGGCTCGATGTGATGTGGCTGGCCGAGCTCCATTTCGAGCCGCGGCGGTCGGTGTTGTCCGCACCCCTCAGCATCGCCAGTGCGATCGCCGCCCGCACCCGCCGCATGAAGATCGGTATCGCCGTCCAGGTGCTTCCGCTGTGCCACCCGTTGCGGCTGGCGGAGGAGGCGGCCACCGTCGACCAGCTGAGCCATGGCCGGCTGATCTTCGGGGTCGGCCGCAGCGGGGTGGCGCAGACCTACGAGGCTTACGGCGTCTCTTATGCCGAGAGCCGCGACCGCTTTCGCGAGATCCTCGACATCGTCGAGCGGGCGTGGACCGAGCCGAGCTTTTCCTACGAGGGCACCTACCACCGCTTCACGGACGTCGCCGTGGTGCCAAAGCCCTACCAGGAGCCCACACCCCCGATCCGCATCGCCGCCAGCACCCCGGACACCTTCCCGGCGATCGGCCGGCGCGGTGCGCCGATCTTCGCCTCGGTGCGGCACACCAGTTGGTCGGCACTGGCCGAGCAGATCCGCACCTACCACGACGCCTGGGAGGCAGCGGGCCATCCCGGCAAGGGCCAGGTCTTTGTCTCGGCGCCGACCTACCTCGCCGAGACTGACGAAGCGGCACTGGCCGAGCCGCGCGACAGCATCATGCACTTCTACCACGAGCAGGCGAACCTGCTCGAAGGCGCGGCAAGGCTGGTCGACCCGGAGACCGCGGCCCGACGCATGCGCCGGGTCGAGCAGCTGCGCCGGGTCGATTACGACGAAGCGGTACGCACCAACGCGTTGGTCGGCAGCCCCGACACGATCGCCGAAAAACTGCGGGCTTTGCAGGCGGAAATCGGCCTGACCGGTATTCTCGCCGAGCTCAACTGCGGCGGACTGATCCCGCACCAGCGGGTGATCAAGGCGATGCAGCTGCTCTGCGAAGTGGTCAAGCCCCGTTTTGCCAGCTGATCGGCTATTCGGCGGCGTGGGCCTCGATCTCGGCGCCGGGCATCATCCCGAGAGCGCGCTTGTAGAGGTCGAGCAGGCTCTCCTCCTCGTCGACCTCCTCCTTGTCCATCTTCCGCAGCTTGATGATCTGACGCATGATCTTGGGCTCGAAGCCGGTTCCCCGGGCCTCGGCATAGACTTCCTTGATGTCGCCGCTCAGCGCGCGCTTTTCTTCCTCGAGCCGCTCGATGCGTTCGATAAAGGATTTCAGCTGCTCGCCGGCAACGCCCCCGACATCAGGCATGGATCCCCTCTTTCCCCGTCACGATGCTGCCCCCGCAGCAAGGGCGCGGAACATACCGGCCAGCCCCCGCCGGCGCAAGACGGGGGTCGTGGACTGACGGACGTCAGTGCTGCTGGGAGGCGGCGAAGGCAGCTTTCTGCTCGGCGCTGGCTTCCTTCTGATATTTCGCCCGCCATTCATCGTAGGGCATGCCGTAAACGATCTCCCGCGATTGCGGGTCCGACAGCGGAACGCCGCGCTCCTCGGCTTCGGCGCGATACCACTTCGACAGGCAGTTCCGGCAGAAGCCGGCCAGGTTCATCAGATCGATGTTCTGCACATCGGTCCGCTCGCGCAGATGCTCGACGAGACGGCGAAAGGTTGCCGCTTCGAGCTCGGTGCGGGTCTTGTCGTCCATCGCGACCTCCAAATCATTGCCGAGCCCTATGTAGCGCCGCGTCGGGCCCGATTGAAGCGCTAGCTGTGCTGTGCGGGCGCGCGCCGGCGAATCTCGTCCATCGTCAGATCCTCCTTGTGCGTGGCGATAAACCAACGGTAGCCAAAGGGATCCTCGATCCCGCCGACGCGATCGCCGTAGAACTGATCGGCCACCGGCCGGATCAGCTTTGCTCCCGCCCCAACCGCGCGCTCGACCGCTGCGTCGACGTTTTCGACGTAGAGGTGGAGCGATACCGGCGAGCCGCCGACGGTCTTTGGGCTGAGCGCCTGGATCTCGGGGTGCTCGTCGGCCAGCATGATCCGCGAATCGCCGATCTTGATCTCGGCATGACCGATCCTGCCGCCCGGACCATCCATCCGCATCACTTCCTCGGCACCCAGCGCTCTCTTGTAGAAGGCGATCGCCTCGCCGGCGCCGCTAAAAATCAGGTAGGGCGTCACGCTGCGATAGCCGTCCGGGATCGGTTTCACTGCAGGCATCTCGGCCTCCTGGTCGCAATTGTCGTCGGTAAACACCGGTTTGCTAATCCCGTGCCCGCACCCCCGATTTTATCAGCGCCTGCCCTCCCGCCGGCCGCGCTGCTCAGATTTGTTGAATCACCATGGCGCTCGGTTGAGAATGGCCGCAAAATGCCCGGTCACATCGCGGAGGAAAACGAATGAGCGCGCATAAGGATTGGCAACCCGAAAAGGTCCGTTCCGGCCTCAAACACCCGGTCATCGATGGCGACGGCCATTGGATCGAATATGGGCCGGTATTCGCCGAGCAGGTGCGCAAGGCCGCCGGCGACAAGGCGGCGGACGGGTTGCTCAGGCACATGCGCCGCATTCCCGACGCACTGTCGCTCTCCGTCGCCGAGCGCCGCCGCCGCGGCATCGCGATGGAAGGCTATTGGGGGCGTCAGTCGACCAACACCCGCGACCGCGCCACGGCGATGATGCCGCGGATGCTGTACGATCGCCTCGACGAGCTCGGGATCGATTTCGGCGTGATCTATCCGACCGCAGGGCTCGGCATAGCGCGCATCGAAGACGACGAGACCCGGCGCGCGGTGGTTCGCGGCTTCAATATCGTGACGGCCGACTATTTCCGCGATCTCAGCGATCGGCTGACCCCGGCGGCGGTGATCCCGATGCACACCCCCGAGGAGGCGATCGAGGAGCTCGAATTCGTCACCAGGCAGATCGGCTCCAAGGTCGGGATGTTCGGCAGCGGCATCCGTCGGCCGCTCCCGGCGGCCAAGGGGGTTGATCCGGAAGTCGGCCGTTTTGCCGCGCATTATGACCAGCTGGGTCTTGACAGCGATTACGACTACGACCCGGTCTGGCAGAAATGCCGCGAGCTGAGAATGGCGCCGACCTTCCATACCGGCGGCCGCGGCCTCGGCTTGCGCAACACCGCGAGCAACTTCACCTACAACCATATCGGCCATTTTGCCGCCGCCGGCCACGCCGTGGCCAAGTCGCTGTTCCTCGGCGGGGTGACGCGGCGTTTCCCTGACTTGCACTTCGGGTTCCTCGAGGGCGGCGTCGGCTGGGCCTGCCAGCTATTCGCCGATCTGATCGAGCACTGGGAGCGCCGGGGCAAGGCCGGCCTCGAATACATGGACCCGAAGAAGCTCGACCGCCCGTTGCTGGCACAGCTGGTCGACAAATACGGCTATCAGGAGATCGGCGCTGAACTGCGCCGCCGCGACGGCTGGCCCAACCCGAAGGACGACGAGCTGGATGGCGGGGTCGCCGAGCACGACGACTACGCGGCCTGCAAGATCACCCGCAAGGAGGACTGGCTCGACCTCTATGCGCGGCCGTTCTATTTCGGCTGCGAGGCGGACGACCGGATGAACGCGGTGGCGTTCGGCAAGGTCAACCCGTTTGGCGCCCGGATCAACGCGATCTTCAGCTCGGATGTCGGTCATTTCGACGTGCCCGACATGCGCATGGTGCTGCCGGAAGCCCATGAGCTCGTCGAGGACGGGCTGATCACCGCCGACGACTTCCGCGACTTCACCTTCGCCAACGCCGTGCGGCTCTGGGGCACGCAGAACCCCGATTTCTTCAAAGGCACCGTCGTCGCCCGAGAAGCCGCCGCGATATTGAACCAAACCCAAATCCGCGCCGCCGCGGAATAGTACTCATCCGCGTCGCTGCGCTCGGCGCGCTCTCCCGCACTGCAATGCGGGAGAGGGTGCCGACCTCCGCATCGTTTTCGCGCTAACCCTATGCCTTCGGTTCGGCCCGCAGGTACTTGTTGAACCAATCCAGCGTGCGCTGCCAGGCTTCTTTGGCTGCGGCTTCGTCGTAGCGGGGGGTCGTATCGTTGTGGAAGCCGTGATTGGCGCCTTTGTAGATATGACCCTCGTGCGGCACCTGCGCTTGTGTCAGGGCGGCATCGAAGGCCGGCCATCCGTCGGTGATGCGCGGGTCGAGCTCGCCGTATTGCGCATTTATCGGCGCCTTGATCTTGGCCGCGTCGGCAGCGCCGGGTTGGGTTCCGTAGAACGGAACTCCAGCGGCAAGATCCGGACCCATCCGCACTGCTAGTTGATTGACAATGCCGCCGCCGAAGCAGAAGCCGACAGCGCCAATCTTGCCGGTGCTGTCCGGACGCGATTTCAGCCACATTGCGGCGGCGAAGAAATCTTCGCCCATCTTGGCGCGGTCGAGCTGGCCGAAAAGCGCCAGGCCCTTTTCGTCATCTCCGGGATAGCCGCCCAGCGAGGTCAACCCATCGGGCGCGAAGGCGATGAAATTGGCGACCGCTAGCCGCCGCGCCACATCTTCGATGTAAGGATTGAGGCCGCGATTCTCGTGGATGACCAGGATCGAGGGGAGTTTGGTCGCATTCGCCGGCCGCACGAGGTAGCCCTTGATGCTTCCGTTGCCCTGCGGCGACGGCACCGTGTCGTGCTCCGCCTTGATCCGTTTGTCGTCCGGCGGAACTTGCACCGCCCAGGCGTAGTTCGGCTTGAGCATCTGGAAGAGCGCTGCCGCGGTCACACTGCCGACGGCGAATTTTTGTGCACGATCCAAAAATTGGCGGCGGCTGATCCCGCCATGCACGTATCCGTCGAACAAGTTCAGGAGCTCCTGCGGGAAATCCGAAGCCTTTTTGCGGTCCATCTGCTCGTCTCCGGGATGTGGCGAATGCGCCCTATGTCGGGGTCGAGGATATCACCAAGCGGCCGATTGTCATGCCGTGGTCGGCACCGTTGAGGCAAGTTTTCAGCGTCCCGAGATGAGAAGCCGCTGGTTGATCGGGGCATCGTGCTGAAGTGTCATTTGTCCAATTGACAATAGAAGACCGCTGCGTTATGGTTGCAGACCGGTGGATCTCTCCGCCCGCTCAACTTATTTTCTGCGACCGCCCTTTCGCGGCTGCTCCGACAAGAACAGCGGAAAACAGCGGCCGAACAGCGGGGCGCTTCGCTGTTCTTTCGTGCGCCGAAGCGCCGCCGACCCAAGATTTCCGCGGGGAACGCGATTTTGGTGGCTGATAATTTCCCGCAAAAACAGCGGGAACAGCGCTGGCTGGTTCTGGATCGCCATGGAGCACCGATCGCGTTAGGCTGCGCGAGGGAAATTTTCCGGGAGGGAGCGCGATGCTGCAGATGGCGGGACGCGTGGCGGTGCTCGGGACCGAGACGGCGTTCGAGGTGCTGGCGCGCGCCAATGCACTCGCCGCGCAAGGCCGCTCGATCATCAATCTCGGGATTGGCCAGCCGGATTTTCCGACCCCCGAGCACATCGTCGAAGCCGGCCGCAAGGCGCTCGCCGACGGCCATCACGGCTATACGCCGGCAAACGGCATCCTGCCGCTGCGCGCCGCCGTCGCCGCCGACCTCTTTCGCCGCCACCGGGTCGAGGTCTCTCCCGATCTCGTGCTCGTCGTCCCCGGCGGCAAGGTCACGATGTTTTTCGCGATCCTGATGTTCGGTGAGCCGGGGGTCGAGATCCTCTATCCGAACCCGAGCTTTCCGATCTACGAGAGCGTGATCCGCTTTTCCGGTGCCACACCGGTGCCGATCCCGCTCTACGAGAGTGCCGGGTTTTCGTTCAGCGCCGAGGAGGTGCTCGAAAAGATCACCCCGCGCACCCGCCTTTTGATCATCAACAGCCCGGCGAACCCGACGGGCGGTGTGGTACCGCGGCGCGAGATCGACCGGCTCGTCGCCGGGCTCGAGCGGCACCCGCAGGTCGCCATCCTTAGTGACGAGATCTATGGCGAGATCCTTTACGACGGCGCCGAGCATGTCAGCCTGCTCGGCTACCCATCCATCCGCGACCGCGTGATCCTGCTCGACGGGTGGAGCAAGACCTATGCGATGACCGGCTGGCGGCTCGGCTACGGGATATGGCCGAAGGCATTGTTCGGTGCGGCGGAGCGGCTCGCGATCAATTGCCATTCATGCGTCAACGCGGCCGCCCAATTCGCCGGGATCGCGGCGCTCGAGGGCCCGCGCGAGCCGGTACGCCGCATGGTCGCCGCCTTCGCCGAGCGCCGCGAAGTGGTCGTCGCGGCGCTCAACAGCCTGCCCGGGTTTCGCTGCGCGCGGCCGGGCGGCGCGTTCTACACGTTCCCCAATGTAAGCGGCACGGGTTTTGATGCCCGCACGCTCCAGGGCAAGCTGCTCGACGAGGCCGGTGTCGCGACTGTGGCCGGTACGAGCTTTGGTGAGTTTGGCGAAGACTATCTGCGCTTTTCCTATGCCAACAGCCGCGAGGCAATCGTCGAGGCGATCGAGCGGATCCGCCAGTTTCTCGGCAACCTGCCGGCCAGAGATATGGCCAAATGAATAAAAATTAGGCAAATTGACCGATGACGGGACTGGCTTCGCAGTCGCGGAACAGGGTGGCATGGGTTATGCTAGATTCAGTCCCGAGGCGGTACGTCGGGCTGAGAAAGAGATCGGATGTCGATGAAAAAGATCGAGGCGATCATCAAACCCTTCAAGCTGGACGAGGTGAAGGAGGCTCTTCACGAGGTCGGCATCAAAGGGATCACGGTCACCGAGGCCAAGGGGTTCGGCCGCCAGAAGGGCCATACCGAACTTTATCGCGGGGCCGAATACGTGGTCGACTTTTTGCCGAAGGTGAAGATCGAGGTCGTCATGGAAGAGGCGCTGGTCGAGCGGGCGGTCGAGGCAATCCAACAGGCCGCGCATACCGGCCGGATCGGCGACGGCAAGATCTTTGTCACCTCGATCGACGAGGCCGTCCGCATCCGCACTGGCGAGCGTGGCCCGGATGCGATCTAGTCTCGCCAGTCGCTGTTGCAGCCTTCGTGTGCTAGAAGCGCCGCGACGAGGCGTGCCGCGAGACGCCTGACATGGCCCCCGGGTAGGAGTGGGACCAAATTCTGACCAATGAGCGAGTGAGAGGATGTCCGATACCGCAAAAGTCATGGATATGATCAAGGAGCACGACGTCAAGTTCGTCGACTTCCGATTTACCGATCCGCGCGGCAAATGGCAGCATCTGGCGCATCACGTGCGCACGATTAGCGAGGACTTCCTGGACGGCGGGGTGATGTTCGACGGCTCGTCGATCGCCGGCTGGAAGGCGATCAACGACTCGGACATGATGCTGGTGCCCGATTGCGCGACCGCGGTGCTCGACCCGTTTGCCGCGCAGACCTCTCTTGTCATCTTTTGCGACGTGCACGAGCCGCTGAGCGGGCAGCCTTATGGACGCGATCCGCGTTCGACGGCGAAGAAGGTGGAGCAGTATCTCGCCTCGACCGGCATTGGCGATAAGGCCTATTTCGGCCCCGAGGCCGAATTCTTCATCTTCGACGACGTGCGCTATTCGAGCACGATGAATGGTGCCATGTACGCGATCGACAGCGAAGAGGGTCCTTACGTCAGCGACAAGCAGTTCCCCGACGGCAACACCGGTCATCGCCCGCCGATCAAGGGCGGCTATTTTCCGGTGCCGCCGGTTGACGCCCAGAGCGATCTTCGGGCCGAGATGCTGTCGGTCATGCACGACATGGGGCTCTTGGTCGAAAAGCACCACCACGAGGTGGCGCCGAGCCAGGCCGAGCTGGGGGCCGAGTTTGCCACCCTGGTGCGCACCGCCGACAACATGCAGATCTATAAATACGTCGTGCAGAACGTGGCGCACCAGTACGGCAAGACGGCAACCTTCATGCCGAAGCCGATCAAGGGCGACAACGGCTCGGGCATGCACGTCCACCAGTCGGTGTGGAAGGGCGAGCGGCCGACCTTTGCCGGCAACCTCTATGCCGATTTGTCGGACACCGCGCTCTACTACATCGGCGGCATCATTCGCCACGCCAAGGCGATCAACGCCTTCACCAACCCGACCACAAACAGCTACAAGCGGCTGATCCCCGGTTTCGAGGCGCCGGTGCTGCTCGCCTACTCCTCGCGCAACCGCTCGGCGGCGTGCCGCATCCCGTATACCGCGAGCCCCAAAGGCAAACGGGTCGAGGTTCGTTACCCCGACCCCGCCGCCAACCCCTATCTCGCCTTTGCCGCGATGCTGATGGCCGGGATCGACGGCATCCAGAACCGCATCCATCCCGGCGACCCGATTGACAAGAACCTTTACGATCTGCCGCCGGAAGAATTGACCGACATCCCGGTGGTATGCGGCTCGTTGCGCGAGGCGTTAGGCGAATTGCGCGCCGACCACGCCTTTCTGTTGAAGGGAGACGTCTTCAACATGGATCAGATCGAGGCCTACATAGAATTGAAATGGGAGGAGGTGTACGCCCTCGAGCACACCCCGCACCCGATCGAATTTCAGATGTATTACTCGGTCTGAAGCTGAGCTTACCCGCTCACGGGCGGCGTTCCGCCGCCGGGCAGGGGGCTGGCTGAGGCGCTGCCGGCGAGCGCCTGGCGCAGCGCCGCTTCCTTGCTCTCGTCGAAGGACGTGCGGGTCACCGTGCCGCCTTCGCCCTGCAAGGCGGCCAGGACCTTGTCGGTCGTCATTTTGCGGATCAGCAGAAAGAGTGCCGCGTTGCCGGCATGCAGGTTCTCCGCGGCGTCTTTCATGAACTGGTCGTTGATGCCGACATCGGCGAGCGCGCCACCGAGTGCGCCCGACGCGGCGCCGATCGCCGCGCCGGCGAGCGGCATCAGGAAAATCAGGCCGATCAAGGCACCCCAGAACGTGCCGGAAACGGCACCGGCCGCAGTCGGGTGAAACATCTGGTTGAGCTTGACGTGGCCGTTGGGCTGTTTGACCGCGATCACCGCGTCGCTCAGCTCGATCAGGTATCCCTTCTGCAGATCGAGCAGCTTTTGGCGGACCTGTTCGGCCTTTTCCTCCGACGGAAACGTGATTTGCACGAGATCGGCCATACGCATCCTCTCCGCGACATCGTGTTGCATGGGGGTGCCGGACCGCGCCCGGCATAGCCGGATATTAGCTGACATTCCCGGCGGGGCCAGGCGATTTCAGGCTGGCGTCCTTCGGCGGCGGAACCTAGATATCGGGCGGCCGGGATGGGTGGCCGAGCGGTTTAAGGCACCGGTCTTGAAAACCGGCGTGGGTGCAAGCTCACCGTGGGTTCGAATCCCACCCCATCCGCCAGCTTCTTAGCCGCGCGCGAGTGCGTAGACTTGGGTGCCCCCCGGCGGCGGCTTGTGGGTCATCCAGCTCTCGCCGCCGTCGAGGCTGGTATAGACCTCGCCGCCGTTGGTCGCGCACGACATGCGCTCCGGCCGGCGCTCGTCGAAGGCGAGGGCGAACATCGTGTGCGGCGGCCTCAGCCCCATCTCGACCCGACTCCAGCTGTCGCCGCCGTCGCGGCTGTGCAGCAATACGCCGACCTCGCTCTGGAAGCTGCCGCCCGCTGCGACCCAAAGCTTTCGGGGGGTACCCGGCACCGCGCGGATATCGCGGCAGTAAATCTGCCCCTTGGGATTGAGCGGCTCCAACGGCACGTGCCGCCAGTGGTCGCCGCCATCGGCGCTGGCGAACATGCCAGCGCGGCCGATGCCGAAGACCGTGCCCGGCCGCCAGCGGCTGACCAGCACGCCGTGCATGTCGACAGCATCGTCGTTCAGATACTGGCCGTGGCTCAGATTCTCCCAGTGCTCGCCGCCGTCGGTCGAGCGGATGGTGCCGCCGACCTCGATCGCGCCATACAGTAGTTCGGGCTCGCCGGCGCTGGCGTCGAGCCTTAGCACGCGCTTGGCGGGGTTGGCTCCCGCCGCTGTGGTGATCTCGGGAAAGCGAACCGCGACCGGCAGGCGCGTCCAGTGCTCGCCGGCGTCATCGCTGCGGTAGATCTCGCAGTTTTCGCAGCCGACGAGGATCACGTCGGGGTCGTGCGGGTGGAACAGCACCGACCATACCGGCAGACCGTGGTCGGGGAGTTCGACCTTCTCCCAATGCTCGCCGCGGTCGGTGCTGCGGTAAGGCCCTGACTGCGTGCCGGCATAGAGGATCTCGGGTCGTTCGGGGTGCACGGCCAACGCGCGGACCGCCGGCATCTCGGGCAGGCCCCGCTGCAAAGGCTCCCATTCCTCGCTGCCGTCAGCCATGCGGAAAAGCCCGGAATGGACCATGCGGCCCGGCCCGGTCTCGCCGGCCAGGCCGAGATAGATGTACGATTGGTACGCCATGACACCGTCCTCCCTCGTCGCTCGTGCGGCAAGGATAGGCGGGGGCGGGGTATTGCCACAAGAGGGCGACTGCCGGCGCGGCTGTCGCTGCGCTGCCCCGGCCGAGTGTTTGGTTCGAAGGGCCGAGATCGGACCTGACCTCAAATGAGGAATGGGCCGAAAAGCCATACAAGCCAAGTTGCCAACGCAAGGAACGGGCCGAAGGGAAGTGCTGAACCGGCGTGGAGCCGGATGCCGGCGAGCCGCAGGCAGCCGGCTGCGAAAAGTCCTGCGACGGCGGCACCGAGGACTACCTGCGGCAGCGCGCCGGCTCCGAGCCAGGCTCCCGAGGCCGCCAAGAGCTTCGCATCCCCACGCCCTAACCCTTCGCGGCCGCGCAACCCCCGGTAAAGTGATGCGACCACCCGCAGGCTCAGATAGCCCAGGGCGGCGCCGAGCGCGTGTTCGGTCAGCGTAACGGGATCGAAGATGGCGGTAACGACGAGCCCAGCGATAACGAGCGGTAGGGTCAGCGGGTCGGGCAGCAGCCACCGTCTGATATCGATCCAGGCGAGCGCGAGAAGCCACCAGCCCAACAGGCAATCGAGCCAGATCTCACCGCCGTGACCGGCGATCGCGGCGGTCAGCGGGACAGCGATGGCGGCAAGTTCGATACCGGGATAGAACCAACCGAGGGAATGCCCGCAATAGCGGCAGCGCCCACCGGCCGCGACCCAGCTGTAGAGCGGCACGAGGTCGCCGGCCCTGAGCGCCGTCCCGCACCATTCGCAGCGCGATCGTGACCAGGCGATCGGGAGCCCGTCGGGGAGGCGGCGGACGAGGACACCGAGAAAGCTGCCGACGAAGGGGGCGGCGAACAGCGCACCCCACATTGCGGTGACGGCGGCGACCGGCTGGAGCAATTCCGACCCGAACACGCACCGGGGCTCCCGCCCAATGGTTGTGCTGCTCTAGCTGAGCTACCGGCTTGGATATAGTGCTGGGATGCCTTCGAGCCCATCCTTTCTTCAGCTGAAGTCGATGCGCACCTCTCGATCTCGCGCCAGCGCTCTTGGACCACCGAGCGATCGCCGCCCGCCGTGATATGGCTTGCCAGCTCGCCCATGCCTATCCTCGACAGCAGACGGCATATCGAGTATTATCGCCTTGCCGAAGTGCGACGGCGGTTATCTGTGGTCGTGCGTACTCCATGCTACCGGACACTTTAGTTATGTGATTGCGTCTTCCGGTGCCTTTTGGGAACGGCTTTGACTGGTGACTTTCCGACCGAAGCTTCGCAGGAGCCCTACGCCTCCTGTGACGCGGCATTTTCCTGCCTCCTCCAACTGGGCGTTCAGAGCGGTGCTGATCTCGGGTTTGGGGGGGGGGATTGCGGCAATGTCGTCGACGGCGACACCCTGTCCCTCTCGCGCCTTATCGAGCTTGCACGGGAGCTCGGGTTTGAGGCGGAGCATGCCCGACTGGACTGGCTGGATCTGCAGAAGGTGGGGTTCAGTCGCCCAATACTCGTTGTTCTTAAAAACACCAATGTGATCGTCGTGACGGGGGGCGGACGCAACGGAGCCTCGGAAGTTGCCGTCTGGGATCCGGCCGACCGTTACGGAAAAATCCTCTTTGTGCCGAGCGAGGACTTCGAGCGCGCGTCAACCGAGCACGCGGTGATCATCACCCCGCCGCCGTCAAACGGGGCCGGCGCGCCGCCATCCTTGGATTTCTGTTGGTATACATCAGCTGGGCTTGAGCTCCTCAAAAAGACATCACCCAGGGGGCAAAATCTAACGCTCCCGGCACAACCGCTGAAAGAGTCCGGCGCTCAGGTGAAGCTGCGCGTAGAGCCTCGCCGGTCGGATCGGGCCACCGCTCGCGGAATGCGCGACAAACCTCTCCTCGCCCGCAAGGGTGTCGAAAACGAGCAACTGCCGCCGGCTATCGCGGACGTTGTGCAGCCACCGAGCCCCGCATCGTCACGCGTCACTGTGGCGCGGCGGGTTTTCCCGCTTGTTCGCTTCTGGCTTGCAGCTACCGGGATCGTGGTGGCCGCCGGCATCAGTGTGGTCTTGCAAAGAAATCCTGCCACCGATCCAGTCGCCGCCGTCGGTGTCATCAGCGAGTTTTCCGAAATTGCGCTGGGCAAGGCATTGTCAATAGCCAAGGCCGCAGTTCGGGATGTGGCCTCCCGCATCGAGGGTGATCCGCGAATTGAGCCTGCGCCGTTGCTCGCAGCACCACCTGCTGGACCTGCGGGCGAGCCCTCGCTCGCAGCACCACCTGCTGGACCTGCGGGCGAGCCCTCGCTCGCAGCACCACCTGCTGGACCTGCGGGCGCGCCCTCGCTCGCAGCGTCACCGGCCGGACCCGCGGGCGCGCCCTCGCTCGCAGCGCCACCTGCCGCCGTGGTAGTGGCGACTACAGCACCGAACGCTGAGACAACTACGCGGCCAACGACACCTGTCGAATTCAGGCTGACAGCCGAGGAGGCAGCCGCTTTGCTGGCGCGCGGCGACAGATTGCTGAGCATCGGCGATGTCACCTCGGCGCGTCTCTTTTACGAACGCGCCGCCGATGGCGGAGCTGGGCTTGCAGCACTCAGGTTGGGAGAGACATATGATCCGGTCTTCCTCGACCGCGTCCACCTACGTGGCGTACGTGCCGATCTGGGTGCGGCCTCGTCCTGGTATCGTCGCGCCCGGGATCTCGGCACCGCCGACGCCGAGGTGTTGCTGAGGGGCCTGGAAACCAAATAGCCATGGCGATCGTCCCGCCGAACGCGATAACGGCGGCGACCGTCCAAAGGATTGTGCTATTTCATGCTGCTGGGTCGGAATACTGAGCCGTCATGAGCCTCGAGGCGATTATTTCTTCGGTCGCCGGGAATCCCGACGAGGTGCTCACCCGGCTTGGCGGCTCTCTCGTCGACAGCGGAGCGATCGACCGGCGTTCGCTGGACCGCGCGCGTCGAGTCGCGGCCGAAACCGCCGGCCGGCTCGACCATGTGCTGACCCAGCTCGGGCTGGTCAGTGAGCGCGGACTTGCCGAAGCCCTGGCGCAACTGATCCGAGCCCCGCTTGTTGGGCCCGCGGACTATCCCGATGCTCCGCTGTTTGCCGATCGGCTAAAGGTCAAGTTTCTGCGTCAGGTGCGGGCGATGCCGATCGCTGCCGCCGAGGATCGCGCAACCCTCGCTATGGCCGACCCGCTCGACATCTTTGCCCGAGACGCCGTCGCGGCGGCGCTGGGTTACCCGGTGCGCGTCGCGGTCGCCATCCCTATCGAGCTGGAAGCCGCCTTCGACCGGCTCTACGCGGCCGCGAATGAGGACGGCGAGGATGCTGCACTGCTCGACGGGGTGATGCCCGACGCGGAGCCGGCCGAGGAGGATGCCGAGCGCCTCAAGGATCTGGCGAGCGAGGCGCCGGTGATCCGGCTCGTCAACCAGCTGATTGCGCGGGCGGTCGAAACCCATGCCTCGGATGTCCATCTAGAGCCATTCCCCGACCGGCTGCGGGTGCGCTACCGCTATGACGGGGTCCTGCACGAGGTCGAGCCGCCGCCGGCGCGGCTGCAAGCCGCCGTCATCTCGCGCATCAAGATCATGTCGCGCCTCGACATCGCCGAACGCCGGCTGCCGCAGGATGGCCGCATCAAGCTGACGGTGCGCGGCCACGAGATCGACTTCCGGGTTTCGTCGATACCCTCGCTGCACGGCGAGAAGGTCGTGCTTCGGGTGCTCGACCGCAGCGCGGTCGAGTTCGACTATGAGAAGCTAGGGCTGCCGGCGGATATCCGGCTAGGGCTCGAGCGGGCGCTCGAGCTGCCGAACGGCATGGTGCTGGTCACCGGCCCGACCGGCAGCGGCAAAACGACGACGCTCTACACCGGCCTGCTCAAGCTGAACACGGTGGCGCGCAATGTCGTGACCGTGGAGGACCCGATCGAGTTCCAGCTCGGAGGCATCAACCAGATCCAGGTGAGGCCGCAGATCGGGCTCAATTTCGCCAGCCTGCTGCGCTCGATCCTGCGGCAGGATCCCGACGTCATCATGATCGGCGAGATCCGCGATCTCGAAACCGCGCAGATCGCCGTGCAGGCGGCGCTGACCGGCCATCTCGTGCTGTCGACCGTTCATACCAACTCGGCTGCGGCAACGATGACCCGGCTGCGCGACATGGGGCTCGAGGATTATTTGATGACCGCGACGTTAAAGGCGGTGCTAGCGCAACGGCTGGTCCGACGATTATGCCCCGAATGCAAGGCGGTCGAACCGGCGCCGGCGGCGCTGATCGAGCGGTTCGGCATGACGCGGTTGGCTCCGGCGCAGGAGATTGTGCTCTATCACTCGGTAGGATGCCCGGCGTGCCGCGGCACCGGTTTTCGCGGTCGTCGCGCGATCGCCGAGCTGCTGGTGCCGAACCGGGCGATCGATCGCCTGATCTTCGAGGGCGCCGACGACGCCGCGATCGAGCGCGCTGCGGTGGCCGAAGGGATGCGGCCGATCTTCGACAGCGGCCTCTTGGCGGTGCTCGAAGGCGATACGACGATCGAGGAGGTCGTGCGTTGCATTCGCAGCGAGGCTTAGGTCGTCGTCTGGCCCGGCTACGATTTTCCGCGTTCCTTGTCAGCTCTTTCCTCGTAGATAATCGTAATCTCGCTCGTAGTGTTCGAGTGTAACGTGATCTTGGTTGACGGAAGATTCCATGTAAATTCGAAATATCCAAGTCTTAACGAAGATGATTGCGCCGGACCGTACAAATTTTCGAGAGAATGTTTAATTTTGGTGTATGGCTCGTGATCAGTGTCGTTGAGCTGTTTTGCATACATCGATACGGCTTGCAAGCGCTTGTCTGGCTTGCTGAACCAGAAGCGAACCGTGAAATGTTGGCCATTTGATTCATAGTCGTCGAGCTCCAGGACAGCACCTTCCTGGCATTCGTTGCTGCATAGTTTCGCCAAATCCGCTTCGAACGTCGGATAGCTCAATGTCTTCTGCACCTGATCGGGCGTCATCCCCCACTTCGCATCCTGCCAGCCATTGATATCCTCGGCTTGTGCGGGCAGCGCAAATGCCAGACCCAAAAAGGCTATTACTACAGCTCGGTTCACGAGATCGTCCTCCAGTCGATCAGCCGCCGGTCGCGCCGGGACACCCCGTCTTCGTGGATGTCAGGAAATCCGCCGGACAGGCTGATTCGTTGTCCCCCGCGGGAACGACGGATATGAGAATGACAGCGCCAGATTTCGTAATTGGATTACACCTTACTTCACCGGTGCGATGAACTTTTTCCTGCTGGATCGTGCTCGATGCGGGCTTGCCGATCCTGCGGCTTGTGGTTGTGCCTAATATGACGGCCCGTTGTACCTGCAGCGGATCTGCAGCGAAGTTTCCTCTTCAGGTTGCAAGCCGCGAGTGCCGCCGGATCGCCCTGCGGAAACCGTCGTCCGCGCACTGCTCCGGCGATTTCACCCTCGCCACATCAACCATCCGCACCTCCTCGCGTTGGCGACGCTCCATCAGGCGCCGCGATCAGCCGTACTATATTATGAGTAAGGCAATTTTATGGATGCCCAATTCGTAATCCAGCCGCCAACGCGACGATGCAGCAGCCACTACTGTTGCTGGTAGTTAACATTTATTAACAGGTCCCTCGTTAACAAGTCTGTCATAGTTAACAACTCGAATTAAGCACAAAAACATCTTGATTTTTTAGAATAAGACGTGAATTATGCCAATGCAATAACCAAAGCTTCGGCTGCGCCGGTCCCGAGCGTTGGCCCACAAGCGGGCGTCCACGTAGCCGGGCAGGGGAGACCGTGTGTCAATGGGCATCCGAATCAGGCGTGGATTTCCTCTCGCGCGGCCCTAGCGCGCTACTGAGCCCAAGGCAGATGTTAGGCACCATTCTCCTACCGAAAGGCGCTCGAGGAGCATCTTCGCGGTTGGCATCCAGCTCGCCGAGAGCGGCCGCGTCGAAGCAATCGGACGCGACCGTGAGGGCTAGGCTGTGGCATATCGCCGCCTGGCCCTTGGTGGTAAAGATCCCGGTATTAGTCGCCGGCCTAATGGTCACCGTTGCCGTCGCAACTTCGCAGGTCGTTCTCTGGCGGTTCGTCCAGGATCAGAAGAGCAATCTCGAGCTGCTGACCGGCGCCTATCTCGACGGTCTCTCCGCCGCCGTCCTACCAGCGCTCGTTCGGAGAGACGCACGAGGGGTGTTCGATGCCCTGGATCGTGCGCAAGACGACCGATATGCCGGCTTCAAACCCCGCTTCGCCATTGTCGAGCTGTCGAATGGAACGATCCTGGCTTCGTCCGATCCACGCCGCTTCCCGGTCCAGAGTGCCGTACCGGGTGAGCTGCGCAACCGGTTCGCAACAGGCGATGGTCTGGTGCTCGACCCCGATAGCGGCCGCGCTTGGTTGGCGAGGACGCTGCGCACCGAGGGCTTCTCCGCCGGACGCCTTTTCGCCGAAGTGGACATCGCCGATTCGCTGCGTGTCCGCCGCGAAATCCTGCTCATGCTCGTCATGGTCAACGGGTTCTTGACCCTCGCCTTCGCGCTTGGCGGATATTTTGTGCTGAAGCGGATGCTGCAACCGCTGGCCGTCCTCACCCGCTATGTGGAGCAGATCCGAGATGGCCGGGTAGAGCCCATTCCGGCGGGTTACCGCTACCGGGTCGCCAGCGAGTTCGGTCACCTGTTCGAACGGTTCAACGCAATGGCGCGTGCCTTCAGCGAGCGCCAGATCCTCGCCGCTCACCTCGCCGAGCAGGAAAAATGCGCGATGCTCGGGCGCCTCGCCTCGGGCATGGCGCACGAGGTCAACAACCCGCTCGGCGGGATGCTGAATGCCATTGACACCATTCAGACCTATGGCCACGACCCGGCGGTGCGACAGGCGTCGCTGGACTTGCTGAAGCGCGGGCTCGCCGGAATTCGCAACGTCGTGGGCGCGACCCTCGTGACCTACAAGGGCAGCTCCGATACGTCGGTTCTGACGAGAATAGATCTCGAAGATCTGCGCTTTCTCGTGCAGCACGAGACCGGCGCGCGGCGCCTCCGTCTCGACTGGGACAACCGCCTTTCGGAACCCATTGCCATCGACGGGCCGGCGGTGCGCCAAATCACGCTCAATCTGCTGTTGAACGCGTGCGCCGCCTCGCCGGATGAGGGTTTTGTCGCCGTTCAGGTCGCACGCTCCGACCGGGAGCTGCGGATCGCGGTTGCCGACCAGGGGCCAGGGCTGCCCAAGGACATGGCCGCCTTGCTCGATCAAGTCGCCCCCGCCCCGACGCCTTCGCCGCAGCGGAAGGGCCTCGGACTTTGGACCACCGGCCGGCTGGTCCGCCGCCTCGGCGGGCATATCGGTGTTGAACACCCCGGCGTCGGCACGCGCGTGGTCGTAAACCTTCCAATCAAATCCGGAGAGGCACTCGATGTCGCTGCGTGAGAGGGGACGGATCGGCATCATCGAAGACAACACGACTATGGGCGACAGCCTGGTGCAACGGCTGGAGCTCGAAGGCTACACACCGCTCTGGTGGCAAAGCGGACAAGAGGCGCTCGAAAAATTATTTACGGCGCGTCCCGATCTCGTCGTCTGCGACATCGTTCTGCCGGACATAAGCGGCGAGGAGGTTTTTCTGAGAGCGCTTTCGCGGCTCGGCAGCACCCCGTTCTTGTTCGTCACCGGCCATGGGAAGATCGACCAGGCGGTTCGCCTCACCAAGGCGGGTGCGGTCGACTACCTCGAGAAACCTTACGAGATTACCGATTTGCTCGAGCGCATCGCCGGGCTGATTGCGGTGCAGCCGAGGGCCTCCGGCGTGCTCGGCGCCTCGCCGGCGATGCGCCAGATGGAGCTCCTTTTGCGGCGCGTCGCCGATATCGACAGCTCGCTGCTGATTACCGGTGAGAGCGGCGTCGGCAAAGAGGTGGCGGCGCAATTCGTTCACCGGATCTCGACACGGGCCAGCGAGCCGTTCATCGCAGTCAATTGCGCCGCCATTCCGCATGAACTGGTCGAGAGCCAGCTGTTCGGCCACGAAAGGGGCTCCTTCACCAGTGCCCAAGCCCGCCATCGCGGCCATGTCGAGCGGGCCGGCAACGGGATTCTGTTTCTCGACGAGGTCGGCGAGCTGCCGATGCCGATGCAGGCGAAGCTGCTCCGCCTGATCGAGGAACGCGCCTTCACCCGCGTGGGCGGCGAGGCGACGATCAAGACCGGCGCCCGGATCATCTGCGCGACCAACGCCAATCTCGAAGCCGCGGTCGGCGAGCGTCGGTTCCGAGAGGATTTATACTTTCGGATTAATGTGATACGGGTCGCCATTCCGCGACTTCGCGAGCGGTCCGAAGACATCCTGCCGCTCGCGCAGCTGTTCATGCGAGAGTTTTCGGGGTCGTTTGAGCGCGATGTGCACGGCTTCACGCCGGAAGCCGAGCAAGCCCTGCTCGATCATCCCTGGCCCGGCAACGTGCGGGAGCTGCGCAACCGCGTCGAGCAGGCCGTGGCACTCTCGCTAGCGCCGCGGATCACCGTCGAAGCGCTGTTTCCGGCCGCTGTGGAGCCAGCGGTGGCGCTCTCGCCAGCGCAGCGGATCGCCGTCGAAGCGCTCTTTCCCGCCGCCGCCGCCGCGTCGGGTGCGGCCTCGTTTCCGACGCTCGCAGAGGTCCGCGATCAGGCCGAGCGCCAGCATATCCGGGCGGCGCTCGCGGCTGCCGACGGCATCGAAGAGGCCGCCAGACGTCTTGGCGTAGGGCGCTCGACATTGTTTGAAAAGATCCGCAAGCTCGATATCCGGTCCGGCATCCGCCTCTCCGCGCTTTCGCGCGAGCCGGCCGAATAACGCACCTCCGAGCGGTCCTCTATTCGTCTGCGTTCCGCTCGCGGCGCGCAGACCGGCTCGCCGGGTGATCCGGCGTCTCGGATCAAAGACCTGGAAGCACAAAAACGAGAGTTATCATGAAACGCGCCGGCTATGTCGTGTTGCTGGCCGCGGCCCTCGGAGCCGCGGGACCGAGTTTTGCGCAGGCGCCGAAGCCGCCGTCGAGCGGTCCTGACGCAGCTGGAAGCGTGATCGTCTTCCCCAAATTTCTGAGGGGGACGGTGGCAGTCGACGGCGTGACGAGGCCGCAGACCGAGATCGAGGTCCGCGCCCGGTGTCCCAGCGGCGCCACCTGCCGCGAGGACGAGCCGGTAAAGATAAGATTCCACTGGATTTGTCCCGCGAGCGGGGAGCTCGCCTCCAAGTACGTTTGCAAAGAGTCCGATTTCGACGTCAGCCTTTCGGTCAACGGGTCGGCCTCGTTCAATCCCGAGGACCCTAAGCTCCTGGGAAATACGCTCGGCTCCGTGGCGCCCTGCCCGAGCGGCTATCTGATCGGATGGGTCATCAATCCGGACAGCGAGCGGCCGATCAAGTATGACGGGCTGACCGGCTCCGCCATCCTTCGGCAGGGCGGCGCGACCCACTCATATGAGGCGTTCGCGATTCAGGCTGAGCCCAATCTGGCTGCGCGCGCCGCGATCGCGACCGATATCGATCCCCGCACCGGTACTCCGGCTCTGGTCTTCGACGGCGGCCCCGGCCATTACCAGGCGATCGCCGGCGCCGTCCCGGCGAACCTCGAATATCGCAGGCTGAGCGGACCGCTTTCCTCCAAAGCAGCTTTCCTGATCCTGCTCACGCTCGATGTGCGTCTGAACCGGCCAAATTATCCGACCTTTATCGACCTCGAATTCCGCACCAGCCAGGGAACACGAGCGTCGACCTCTTGGAATTTCAGGTGTTGGAGCGAGATCCTCAGCCCCAACATCGATGCCGACTTCACCCTGGCCGGCGCGCGGACCGGCCATGCGGTCATCCTCGCCGGCCAGGCGGTAAAGGTGCCGTTTGGCGGCGTCTCCGACATCCCCGGGCCGGTCACCTTGCTGGGGCTCGTCCCGACCGACGAGGGCGGCGGACGCTGGACCCTCGATCCGGCCTATATCGTCAATCGGTTCGACAGCAGCAAACCGACGACGATTCTGATCCCCTCCAAGTGACGCGCCGCCCGGCGGGAGGGCGCTGCGCAGCTTGCTTTCTCCGGCTTCTTCTCGGGCTCGGCCATCAGACAGCGGCGCGAGTAGTGCAGACGTCCGGAAAATCGGATTCGACATCCTGGATTAGTCCTGCATTCCAGATTAAATCGACTCGTCTTGCGACCATAAGATATTGAAATATAAGTAGAATATCGTTAACCAAAGAATGGCACGGCGCTTGCTCGTGGGATATCGCCCGGTGGAGGGCGAAGAGAGAGTAGGAGTAGGAGGCATTATGAGTTTTATGAGCAAATGGGCGCTGGCGCTGGTGCCAGGGCTTGCCTTGGCGACGCCAGCATTGGCGCTTGCGCCGGTAAATCAGGCTGACCTCGCGCAGCCGGGGAGTGTGATCATCTTCCCCAAATTCATCAATACGCCCGCGGTATCGGTCGACGGCAACGCGATGCCGCGAACCGAGATCGAGGTCGGTGCCGTGTGTCCCGTCGGCGCCAGCTGCGTCGAGCATCAACCGGTCAAGGTCCGCTTTCACTGGGTCTGCCCGGCCGTCGAAAATGTCGGCTCCAACATCTGCCAAGAAACGGATTTCGACGTCAACCTGTCGATCGACGGCAAGCTCGCCTTTCCCGCCGACGGGGCGGTTCCAGGTACTTACTGGGTTAATGCGCCCCGCGTCCCGGCACCGCCATGCCCACGCGGTTATCTGATTGGATGGGTGATCAACACCGCCGATCAACCGATCAAGTTCGACGGGCTGATCGGCAACGCGGTCATCCGTAATCCCAATCTGGTCGCAGGCCCAGACGCGGGCTCGAGCACCGGGCTCTCGGCCTATGCGGCGCTGCAGATCCAGGCGGACCCCGCCCTTGCCAGTGGCGCCCTCATCGGCACCACCCCCCTCAATGGTCTGACGGGTCAAGGGCAGCTCTTCTTTGATGGTGCTCCCGGCCATTACACTGAGATCACCGGGAGTTTCGCCGGTGATGTCAGGTTTGACAAGACGGTGGCGGGCGTTCCGCTTCCCAACGCGCTCAGCACGACGTTCATCACCTTCCTGACGCTGGATGTGCTGTCGAACCTGCCAAACAACCCGACCTTTGTTCCGCTGCAATTCTGGAACGAAAGCCTGGCCACGGTTTCGTCGACCAACCCGCTTTTTGAGGCGCTGACGTCGACCAGCTGGGAGTTCGTGTGTTGGGACCAGGTGCAGCTCTCGACGATCAATGTCAACCTGACGCAGGCCTTCCAAGGCACGCGCAAGGGGATCGTCAGAGCCGGCCCGGCGATGAAGGTCGAGAACGGCGCCCCCAACGACGACATCGGGCCCGTGACCCTGCTCGGGTTGATCGAGACGACCGAAGGCACCGCTGCCAACGTGTTCCTGGAGCGGAAGTATAATTTCAACGTCAATGTTACCGGCACCCCGGTTGCGACACGGTTTGTGCCGTTCCCGTTCAGCGGCCCTTCCACCCCGCCGGCGGCGGATTGAACGCCGGGTAGAAAGGGGCGGCGCTTGCGCCGCCCCTTTTTCTTTCCTTCGGGGCGGAGCCATCGATTAGTTCCAGGATTGACAATCGCGACCTCCCGATGGATCGAGTTGCGGCTGCTGTGCGCGCACGGTGTGTACACGGGCCGGCCGCGCTCACCGCGCACCGAGAACGCGCCCTCTTTTTGACATGGGAAATGCGGCGGCGAAGTCGTGTTTGGTTAATAAGTCGATACGGCATTTGCTTAACAAACTGAGCGCGCTTCGGACCCGGAGGAACTGGTGGACAGCAAAGCTCTGCTAAGGGCGCCTGCTCCGCGAATCAACGATCAGCGGTTCGTTGGATCGAGGACCGCTCCTCCAATCATTGGCCGGATGGAGTGTCTTTGACCGTCGTGTTGCTCCTGTCGCTCGGGATCTGGTCAGCCATCTGGCAGGCTGTAGCCTTCCTGCGATAGCCCTCTCACAGCAGAAGAAGATTAGCTGTCGCTCGGTCATGCGCGCATCGCAGTGGCCAAGGTTGCACCACGCACGGCGCCGTTGCCGGTGATCGCGGCGAGCCTCTCTGGGAATGCAGCGCCCCCCGGCGCCGTCAGATCCGGTTTGGGCCGCTTGCTATGTGCTTGCCAAGTTTACCGACGCCCTCTGGACGGTCTTTCTAACCCTTCGATGAGACTGGAGCAGGCGAGGGGAGCGAACCCCCGATCCCAACCTTGGCAAGGTTGTGCTCTACCTCTGAGCTACACCCCACCGGCCGCGGCGAGTTCTCATCTTAGCCCGCAAGGCCGGGTTTGCAAGGCTTGCAAGGCTTGCGTTGGCGGCCGGGGGCCCGCATCGTGCGGCTGTCATGGAGCGGCCGCTGACCCCGGAAGAGCTTTTCGCCCGTCTCGATGCGCTCAGGATCGCGCATCGGACCTATTGCCATCCGCCGGTCTTCACCGTGGCCGAGGCGACAGCCCTGCGCGGCAGCCTGCCGGGAGGGCATTGCAAGAGCCTCTTCCTCAAGGACAAGAAGGGCGGGTTCTGGCTCGCGGTCATGCTCGAAGAGCGCCGCGTCGACTTGAAAAAGCTCGCTGGCCGGCTCGGGGCGCCGCGCTTTTCGTTCGGCGGCGCGGACGATCTTTACGAGCTCCTCGGGGTGCGTCCCGGGAGCGTCACGCCCTTTGCACTCGTCAACGATATCGCAGGGCGCGTCAGCCCGGTGCTCGATGCCGCGATGCTCGAGCACGACCCGCTCAACTACCACCCGCTGGTGAACGATCGCACGACCGCGGTGGCCCCCGCCGATCTGTTGCGCTTCATCGCCGCCTGCGGGCATACGCCACGCATCATCGATCTAGCCGGTTGCGAGCGCGAGCCGGCAGCGGGCTGAGGGGGGTCGCCCCTTGCGCATGCGGGGGCCTGCGCCTACATAGGCGTATAGTGTGATATTGTCAATTATGGAGCGGCAGTTTATGCTGAATGAACAAGCAAGAGACCGCGTGCCGAATTCCGCTGCCAATCCGCTGTCGACCGCTTTTTCGGCGCCAAAATTCCGCTGCCGGCCGGCTCGGCCGGATCGTACCCAAGCTATTGATCTCAAGCAGATTTTCGGCGTTGAGAGGGTGCCTTTTGGCGGCTGGGAGACGTTTTCTCCCTGCCGGCAGGGAGAGGCGGCGGGGTCAGCGCATGCCCCCGAGCCCGCCCCCGGAACGCTTGTCATCGCCGAACTGTGCCGCCATGTTGTGGGTTAAAGCCAGACGAGGAGAGCGATGCCGAGCGAAGCTTTGATCGGCGGCGCGGGTGCCGGCCCCGCCGCGGTGAAGGACGTCACCACCGCGACGTTCATGACCGAGGTCGTCGACGGGTCCTTTGAGGCTCCGGTGATCGTCGATTTCTGGGCGCCCTGGTGCGGGCCGTGCAAGCAGCTCGGGCCGATCCTCGAAAAGACCGTGCGGGCCACCGGTGGTGCGGTCCGGATGGTCAAGGTCAATATCGACGACAACCCGCAGATCGCCCAGCAGATGCGCATCCAGTCGATCCCCGCCGTCTATGCCTTTAAGGACGGCCGGCCGGTCGACGGCTTTGTCGGGGCGCTGCCCGAGAGCCAGGTCAAGCAGTTCGTCCAGCGCCTCGGCGGCGGCAAAGGTGCCCCCTCGCCGGTCGAGGAAGCGATGGCGATGGCCAAGGAGGCACTGCAGTCGGGCGACCACAAGACCGCCGGTGCGCTCTATGCGCAGGTCTTGCAGCGCGACCCGGCCAACCTCGAAGCGCTCGCCGGCAATATCAGGGCGATGATTGCGCGCGGCGACCTCGCCAAGGCGCGACAGGCGCTCGACCGGGCCCCGAAGGAGGGTGCGGCTCACGCCGAGATCACCGCGGCGCGTTCGGCGCTCGAACTCGCCGAGCAGGCGCAGAAGGCGATGGCCGGGGCGAGCAAGCTGCGCGCCCGGCTGGCGGCCAATCCCGACGATCACGAGGCGCGTTTCGAGATCGCCACCGCACTCTTCGGCAGCGGCAATCGCGAGGCGGCGATCGATGAACTCCTCGGCCTCTTCAAGCGCGACCGCGAGTGGAACGAGCAGGCGGCGCGCAAGCAGCTCGTAAAATTCTTCGAGGCGATGGGGCCGACGGATCCGTTAACCCTGAGTGGCAGGCGTCGGCTCTCCGCCCAGATGTTTTCCTGACCAGATGTTTTCCTGAGAGGTGCCGGGATGAGCGAACGGCTGGGCGGAACCGCGCTCCCCGCAATTCTTCCGATCTTTCCGCTGACCGGCGTGCTGTTGCTGCCGCGCGGCCGGCTGCCGCTCAACATCTTCGAGCCGCGCTATCTGGCGATGACCCGCGATGCGCTCGCCGGCGAACGGCTGATCGGCATGGTGCAGCCGAGCGATCCGCGGGTTGCCGGGCATAATCCGCCGGTCTATCCGACGGGCTGCGCCGGGCGCATCACCTCGTTCTCCGAGACCGATGACGGGCGCTTCCTGATCGCCTTAACCGGCATCAGCCGGTTCCGCATCCGCGAGGAATTGCCGCTGTTGGAGGGCTATCGGCGGGTCGTGCCGGAGTGGAGCGAATTCGCCGGCGACCTGCGGACTGAAGACGAGCCCGGTTTCGACCGCGACCGGCTGCTGCGCGGCCTCAAGGCCTATTTCCACCATCATCAGATGCAGGCCGACTGGGATGCGATCACTTCGGTGCCGGGCGAGCGGCTCGTCACCTCGATCGCGATGATCTGCCCGTTCGAGCCGAGCGAGAAGCAGGCGCTACTCGAGGCCCCCGATCTCGCAGAGCGGGCACGGCTTCTGACCGCGATCGTCGAGATGGCGGCGCTGAACCAGCCTCAGGACGGCGCCGGCAGCGCCCGCCATTGAGAGGGATCCCGGGAGGACGGCATGGAAGGGACACCGGAAGTCGATCCGAAGCTACTCGAAATCCTGGTCTGCCCGCTGACCAAGGCGCCGTTGCGCTACGACCGCGAAGCCCAGGAATTGATCAGCGAGGAGGCGGGGCTCGCCTATCCGATCCGTGACGGGATCCCGATCATGCTGATCGACGAGGCACGCCGGTTGCGCGACGACGAGATGCCGTCGAAGCTTCCGGCGCCTTGAGGAGGAGGTGTGAGCGCCGCCGCGGCGACGCGCTGGCCCGTCGAGCTGCGCCTCAAAAAGGCGGAGAAGCTGCTCGAGGTGGCTTATGATGACGGTAGCCGGTTCCGTCTTCCGGCCGAGTATTTGCGCGTCGAAAGCCCGTCTGCCGAAGTCCAAGGTCACGGGCCCGGGCAGAAGACGCTGGTCGCCGGCCGCGCCCATGTCGGGATCATCGCTCTGGAGCCGGTCGGCAACTACGCGGTGCGCATCACCTTTGACGATCTCCACGACACCGGGATCTATTCCTGGACCTACCTCTACGAGCTCGGCGTCGAGCATGAGACGCGCTGGCGCGCTTATCTCGAAGGCCTTGAGGCGAACGGCCTCAGCCGCGAGCCGGCACGCTAGTTCGCCATTCTCCTCTACAGCGACACGCCGCGGACGAGACGCGGCAAATCGCCCGCGAGCCCCATGGCGTCGCGCATCAGGAGCCGCTTGAGCGGCGGCAGGCGGTGAACCGCGGCGAGGCCGAGATCACGGGCCAAGCGCAGTGGCGCGAGCTGGTTGGAGAAAAGGCGGTTGAGCCCGTCGGTCACCGCAGCGAGGGCGAGCGTGTCGAAACGGCGCCATTGCTGATAATTGTCGAGCAGGTCGGGATCGCCGATGTCGAGACCGAGCCGGCGCCGGTCGATCACCAGCTCGGCGAGCGTCGCGACGTCGCGGATGCCGAGATTGAGGCCTTGACCGGCAATCGGATGGATCACATGCGCCGCTTCGCCGACCAACGCCAGCCGTTCGGCGACATAGCGCTCGGCCAGCATCAGACCGAGCGGATAGGTCCAGCGCGGCCCGATCGGTTCTACCGCGCCGAGGAAATCGCCGAAGCGGGCGGCGAGCTCGGTGGCAAAGGCGGCATCCGGGAGCGCCGCGAGACGGGCGGCCAGCTCGGCCTGTTCGGTCCACACGATCGAGGAGCGGTTGCCGGTCATCGGCAAGATCGCAAACGGTCCCGCCGGCAGGAAATGCTCGACGGCGATGCCGCAATGCGGGCGTTCGTGCTGCATCGTCGTCACGATCGCGGTCTGGCGATAGCGCCACGCGACGGTACCGATGCCGGCGGCATGCCGCAGCCGCGACTCCTGCCCGTCGGCTGCAGCGATCAGACGAGCCGCTATCGTCCGTCCGTCGGAGAGTGTTGCGACGGCCGCAGAGGACGACGTCTCGACCGCACCAACATCGAGCGGCGCCAGGAACGAGAGGCTCTCCAGGGACCGAATGCGCTCGAGCAGGATCCGTCGGAGCACCCGGTTCTCGACGATGTAGCCGAGCGGTGCTGCACCATCGAGGTCGCGATGGTCGTAATGCAGAAACAGAAGAGAGCCGTCGTCGGCGACCCGGATCTCGAGGATCGGCTCGGCCTCCGCCGCGATCTCCGGCCACAGGCCGAGAGCATCGAGAACGCGGCGGGAACCGTAGGCGATCGCCGAGCTGCGCCCATCGAAGCCCTCGCCAAGCATCGTTCTGGGATCTTGGCGATCGGCGATCGCGACACCCAGTCCGGCGCCGGCACAGGCGCTACCGAGCAGCAGCCCTATCAGACCACCGCCGACGATCAGCAGTTCGACTTGCTGCGTCACGGCAGGAGCATGGAACGCTGCCGTCGGGCTGTCCAGCGCCCGATCGCGTCAAGCGCTTTCACGCCCGGCGTCAATGGCGTAATCTCGTTTCCGGTTTGTGCCGTTAGGGGATCGCCGGAGCTTGGGGAAGGCCGGCGCTGGAGGGGGACAGCATGGCCAGATCGTTAGGCTATTCGGCGCGCGGCAGCGCTCGCCGGAGGCGCGGCTGGGCGGACGCCTGGACCGCACTAAAGCGGCGCCTGTTCGAATCGCTGGGTTTTGCTCTGTTGCTCGCCAGCTTTTTGCTGACCCTGGCGTTGCTGACCTACGACCCGCGGGATCCGTCGTTGAATACCTCGGTCGACGCGGCGCCGCACAACTTTCTCGGCCCAAACGGGGCGGTTGTTGCCGACCTCTTGCGGCAAAGCTTCGGCCTTGGTGCATTTTTGATCCCGACGGTGCTGCTGGGCTGGTCGTTACGCCTGCTACTGAACCGCCCGCTTAAATCGATCTGGCTGCGAGGTGCATTGCTTCCGGTGGTCCTGGCGCTCGGAGCGCTCGCTCTATCGGTTCTTGACGCCGGATTGCCCGCTCCGGGGATGAGGTTCGGCGGCGCGGTCGGATGGGCTTTGCACCGGCTGGTCTCGAGTGCCGGCCTGAGTGCCGCCGCGTTGCCGATTTCGATGACGGCGGCGGCAATGGTCGGCTTGCTGCTGCTGTTGATTATGGGCCTGTCGTGGCGGGACTGGCGCCAACTCGGAGAAGGGGCGGGACGGGTTGGCGCTGCCTCTGGCCGGGGGACGATCGCGGCCGCTGGTCTGGCGGATCGGCTGTTCCACCATTGGCGGGAGGCAAGCCGCGCCGGCAAGACTGCAGCGGCCGCCGCTTCTGGCAACGTCGATCCGGGAGCGCGGACCATCGTGACGGTATTGCCGGACCGCCGCGAGCCCCGCCTCGACCGCCGCATGCCAAGCGCTGCCGAGGGAGAGCACGAGCGCGGCGGTCTCATCCGCTTCATAGTCCCCGGGGCGAAGCCGCTCGTTCCCGGAAAGCGCGCTGATCAGGAGCGACAACCGACGCTCGATCTCGAACCGGACGAGCGTCCAATCCTGCCCTCCCTTGATCTGTTGGCAAAGCCTCTGGCGGTGAAAACCGAAGCCGTCGACGAGGATGCGCTCGAAAAAAATGCCCGTCTGCTCGAAACCGTGCTCGAGGACTTCGGCGTGCGCGGTCAGATCGTGCAGGTTCGCCCGGGGCCGGTCGTGACGCTGTACGAACTGGAACCGGCACCCGGGATCAAGGCCTCCCGCATCATCGGGCTCGCCGACGACATCGCCCGCTCGATGAGCGCGATTTCGGTTCGCGTTGCCGTGGTGCCGGGGCGCAACGTGATCGGCATCGAGCTGCCAAACAGGAAGGCGGAGACCGTCGTTTTGCGCGAGCTTCTCGGCTCCCCGATCTACGAAAATCATCCCGGGCGTCTCGCCCTGATCCTGGGCAAGGATATTTCCGGCGAGCCGGTCCTCGCCGACCTCGCCAAGATGCCGCATCTCTTGATCGCCGGGACGACGGGATCGGGCAAGTCGGTCGGCATCAACACGATGATCCTGTCGATCCTCTACCGCATGCCGCCCGATCGCTGCAAATTCATTATGGTCGATCCGAAGATGTTGGAATTGTCGGTTTACGACGGGATTCCGCATCTTCTGGCCCCGGTTGTCACCGACCCGCGCAAGGCCGTTCTCGCGCTGAAATGGACGGTGCGCGAAATGGAGAACCGCTACCGCAAGATGTCGAAGCTCGGGGTTCGCAACATCGACGGGTTCAACACGAGGCTTGCCGAGGCGCAGGCCAAAGGCGAAAGCCTCGTCCGCAAGGTGCAAACCGGGTTCGATCCGGAGACCGGGGAGCCGATTCTCGAACCCCAGCCCTTCGACACGAGCGAATTGCCGCTGATCGTCGTCGTGGTCGACGAGATGGCCGATCTGATGCTGGTAGCCGGCAAGGAGATCGAGGCGGCGATCCAGCGCCTGGCGCAGATGGCTCGCGCCGCCGGGATCCACCTGATCATGGCGACCCAGCGCCCGTCGGTCGACGTCATCACCGGCACGATCAAGGCCAACTTTCCGACCCGGATCAGCTTTCAAGTGACCTCGAAGATCGACAGCCGGACGATCCTCGGCGAAGGTGGCGCCGAGCAGCTCCTGGGTCGGGGCGACATGCTCTACATGGCGGGTGGAGGTCGCATCACGCGTGTCCATGGCCCGTTCGTCTCCGATGAAGAAGTCGAGCGCGTCGTGTCGTTCCTGAAGACGCGGGGAGAGCCCGATTACATCGACGACATCACCGAAGACGACGACGCTTGCTTCGGTTTGCCAGCAGATGAGGAAGGGGGCGGTCCGGGGGACACATTGTACGCGCAGGCGGTTGCCGTCGTATATCGCGAGGGCAAGGCGTCAACGAGCTTTGTGCAGCGGCATCTCCAGATCGGCTACAATCGCGCCGCGCGCATCATCGAGCGAATGGAAGCCGAAGGCATCGTCAGCGCAGCCAACCATGTCGGCAAGCGCGAAGTCTTGGCGCGGGGCGGCGATTGACCGCAATTGATGGCGGCGGGTGCCGGCTCCATCTCTCCGCCTAGCTACGCAACCGCGCCAGGGACGACGCGGGCCCGGGCGGAGTCAGTGGAGAATCGGGTGCAAATCAGCAAGAAAGCAATGGCGCCCACCCGACGCAGCTTTGTCAGCGTCACTTTGGCGGTGGCTACAACGCCTTTTGCGGCGCTCGCGCGTGCCGCCGCTCCGCCGACGGCTGTCGCGATGACGCCACAGGACGCAGCCGACCTGCGTCGTATCTCGGCTTATCTAAACGGCATCCAGACGATGACCGCCCGGTTCCGGCAGCACTCTTCCGGTGGGGGCGCGGGCGGAAGCTTATGGCTGGCCCGGCCGGGCCGGATGCGATTCGAGTACGATCCGCCTTCACCTATCCTGCTGATTGCCGATCGGTTCTATGTCTATTACGTCGACAAACAACTGGCTGAGATGTCGAAGGTCGGATTGAAATCGACCCCGGCCTGGTTTCTATTGCGCGAGCCGATAACCTTTGACGACCTTGTCGTGACGTGGTTGGAGCGCGGAGCGAACGGATTGGGGGTTACAGTTGTCGACCCGGCGGAGCCGGACAACGGCAGTTTGACAATGCTGTTCACGAACCAGCCGGCGCTGCGGCAGTGGACGATCGTCGATCAGCAGCGCAAGATCACGACGGTTTCGATCTCCGATGTACAGTTCGGAGTAGCATTGGACCCTGAGTTGTTTGTATATCGGGATCCGTTCGCTGCCGGCCGCCGCCAGCTTCAGCCCTGAGTCCCGATTTGATGCTCGCCTGTCATTTGCCGCTCGTTGGCATTCCTACCTGCCTTCGCACGGTCGGCAAGCGCGTCTTCCACGGAGTCAACGAAAGGTATCCGAGTGCCGTGATTGATGCGGCGGGGTGCCTGCCGGTATTGATCCCAGCGATCGGATCGAAAATCGACGTCTGCCAGATGCTCGACAGGCTGGACGGATTGCTCTTGACCGGGAGTCCGTCGAACGTCCATCCCAGCCATTACGGTGCCGAGCCCAGTCACCCGGAAATCCTGCACGACCCGGAGCGCGACGCGACGACGCTGCCGCTTATTCGCGAGGCGGTCCGGCGCGACCTGCCTGTCTTGGCTATCTGTCGCGGCATCCAGGAATTGAATGTGGCGCTTGGCGGAACGCTCCACCAACGAGTGCACGAGGTTCCGGGCCGCCTCAATCACCGTTCTCGGAAGGATTCTCCCGATGGCCCATATGGACCGGCGCACCGCGTCGCGCTGACCAAGGGCGGGCTCCTGGCATCGTTTGCCGGGGTTGCCGAGGTGATGGTCAATTCGTTGCATTCGCAGGGTATCGATCGTCCGGCACCTGGGCTTCGGGTCGAGGCCGTGGCGCCGGACGGACAGATCGAGGCGGTCAGCCTTCCTGATGCGCGATTTGTCATTGGCGTACAATGGCATCCAGAGCACAAGGCCCTTGACAATCCATTCTCAAGAGGTTTGTTTCTCGCGTTCGCACGGGCATGCCAGTCGGCCCAGGCGGGCGCCGCGGGTGCCATCCGCGCGGCCTGAACGCATCCAAGCTAGTTCCGGAACCCCGCATGCAATTTTGCCCTCAGGGCATGCGCGAAATGCGACCTTGCTTTCCTTTTGACGCACCCCATCTGCTGGCTTCGGAAGCGGAGAGGGCAGCAAACCCTCTTTAGAACGGGCCCGTCTCCCCTGTGGGCCTAGTTTCCCCCAAACGCTTCTGACATGTAGGCGCCCGGTCTTCCCCCCCGACCGGGCGCCGATGTTTTGTGCTACTCGTTGATGGTCCTGGTCCCGGGACGAACCTCTCGGATCGGCCGTAACCATGCGCCTCGTCACTTGGAACATCAACTCGATCCGCCTCAGGATGGACAATGTACGGCGGCTGATTGCGGAATGGGCCCCCGAGGTCCTTTGCCTTCAGGAGACCAAGACTCAAGACGGCCTGTTTCCGCGAGAGGCGTTCGAAGCCATCGGCTACCGATATATGCTCGTACATGGGATGAAGGGGTATAACGGCGTCGCCATCCTGTCGCGAATCCCGTTCAAATCACCTCAGATTCGTGCCTGGTGCGCCCGCGCCGATTGCCGACATGCAACGGTCGAGCTGCCCGGTGCTGTCGAGCTCCACAACGTCTACGTCCCAGCGGGTGGCGATCTGCCGGATCCGGGCCAGAACCCAAAATTTGCCCATAAACTGCGATTTCTCGACGAGTTGACCGCGTGGTTCGCGGCGGAACGGCAAGGTGGCCGCTCGATGATCGCAGTCGGCGATCTGAACATCGCACCGCTCGAGACCGATGTCTGGTCGCACAAGCAGCTCTCGAATGTGGTCAGCCACACCCCGGTCGAGGTGGAACGCCTCGAGTTGCTGCAGCGGGCGGGCGGGTTTGTCGACGCGGTTCGGCATTTCGTGCCGCCCCCGGAACGCTTGTACACGTGGTGGAGCTACCGCGCGCGCGACTGGGCAGCCTCGAACCGCGGGCGGAGACTTGATCATATTTGGGTGACGCCATCCCTCCTCAACGCGCTGGCCGAGGCCCGCGTTCACCGGGAGAGCCGCGGTTGGGATAGAGCCTCCGATCATGTGCCTGTCATGCTGACGATCGGGAACTGACGCGTCGGTAGAGTTGGTAGCGGCCGGGCAAGACGCCCTGGGGTAGCGGTATCGGCTTCAGTTCAGCCGCGGCGACGGCAGGCTCGCTGGCGAGTATCCCTCCTGGCCGAAGCAGCGGTGGGATCAATGGTGCCAGCTCCGCCGCGAGAGCTTGGCTCGCCGCGGAGTCGCCGGTCCCGGGGTCGAAATGAGCGAGCGCGATCCGACCCCCGAGCAACTTGCGGGCGCACTGTAAGGTATCGCGCATGTCGCCAAGGAGGAGAAGTTCGGCCGGCGGTATGCAGTCGGGATGCGCGGCGACCCGGCGCTCGCAGACATAAATTCTTCGGTCCGGGAAGAGTTGGCGCAGATGATCATAGGTCCGGCCATTACCAAGCCCAAGTTCGAGGATCTCTCCGTCCAATCCCCGGACAAGACCGGCTGCGAGATCTAGACAAGCGCGCTGTGCCTTCAGCCGGCGGATGAAGCTGTCGAGCCGGCTCACGACCGGTCAGGCGGCGATGCCGGCCTGCTCGCGCAATCGTCTTACCTCGTTAAGCGCCGCGCTCAATTGATTGTTGGTTGACGCTACCGTCTGCGCCAATTCCTGCATTATCGACACTGCCATGGTGGGAAATTCCCGCACCATGCGCATGAACGGCTCTTTCGAGATGCGCAGAGCGACGACGCGGTCTTTGGCACAGACGGTCGCATTGCGCGGCACGTCGCACAGGATCCCCATCTCGCCAACGAGCTCGTTGGGACCGCGCGTCGCGACAATCACCGGACCGGCCGGCGTCTCGACCATTACGTCGGCATAGCCCTCGATGATCAGATAGGCCGCGTCAGCCGGGTCGCCTTGCCGCATCAGCGGCTTCCCAGGGTCGAAACCGATCCGCTCGCTCATAAAGGCTAGGAGCTTCAGTTTGGCAGGCTCGATCTCGGCAAACATCGGCACTCGCCGAAGCAACTCGAATTCTTGCTTTAGGCTCATCGCATTCCTCCCATCATTCTGGCGGTGCTCGTCGCCATGCTCATTCAGCGGCCATAAGCAAGGACATCAGCGACCCGTTGCCCTCAAGCTCGACCGGCGTACCTTGTTCTTGCAGCTTGCCGTTGCTCAGCACAATGACCCGGTCGAAATTGCGGGCGAGGCTCGCCCGATGCAGTACCCAAATGATCCCGCGGCCTGCAAACTCCTCACTCAGCCCGCGCATCACTCGCGATTGCGCCTGCCCATCGAGCGCAGAGGTCGCCTCGTTGAGAATCAGAAGGTCGGGACGCTTGAGCACTGCGCGAGCGATCCCGGCCTTTTGCCGATCGGCGAACGACAGCCGCGAGCCGCCGGTGCCGACATTGTAGTCGAGCCCGACATCGATGATGGTCTGCCGAAGCGACAGCGCGTTAACGACTTCGGCAAGCACCGCAGGAACGCGGATCGGCGCATCAGCCTCGCCATAGGCAATCTTGCCAAACAGAATGTTGTCCTGCACCGAGGCCGCCGCGTTATAACGCTCGGCATCGAAGAACTCGATCTGCGCCTGTGCCTCGGCCGGCAGATCAGCCCGAAACACCCGACGTGCCTCGAGCAAGCGTTGCTGCATCGCTTCGTCGACGACATCGAGCCGGTGGCGGGCCGGGATCAGCCTGAAGGGCAAGGAGAGGAGTTTGGCGCGATCGGCCCGCCAAAGCCCCGTCGGTCTCCCGCCACCCGAACGTCCAAGAATGGCTGCAAATTCCGGCAGATCGGTGGCGCTGATAAAGCTGAACTGCTCGAAGAACTCGTGATCGGGCGGCAGGTCGGCGAACAATTCGATCATCGTCTCGGCGACCTCCTTGCCGGCTGTGACAAGGTCGTCGATCAACCCCACTTTTTCGAGAACCTGGATTACGTACACGTTGTCCGCGAGCGCCTCGAAGTCGAAAGCAGGGCCGATCGGGGTTCCGAACAACAAGTTTTCCGCGACCGAGGCATTCTGATTGAACCGGTTTACGTCGTAGGTCTCGACGAGTTCGGTGATCTCGTCTTCGACCAGCCGGCGGGCGAGCGCTTGGCGCGCTTCCAGGAGCCGCGCAGCCGCTTCGCGGTTGGCTTCGGGATCAAGCCGCCAGCGCAGTCCGAGGTTGTAGACACCCTCCTCCAGGTTAAGAGCGGCTAGCACTTCGGTGATGCGCCGCGACAGCGCTTCGCAGTCACTCACTCCCGCTGCCTCGTAATCGAGCCAATCAGCGTTGATGTCGAGGTCGATATTGCCGGATTGTCGTGCCTCGTGGAGTTGCCGGGCGCGGCGTCTGGCGACCCCGCCCTCGTACTCGGCCGGTCTAACCGGACGGTGGCGTAAGCCCAGCAGCAGACTTTCGCGCAAGGTGCCAGCAAAGAAATACGGGGTGGCACCGACATAACCGATGCGGCGGCCGACCACCGCAAAGGGAAGGGTTGCAAGATCGGTCCCGCCGATCGTAATCCGGCCACTCGTTGGCCGGATTAGACGCGCGAGCAGCAGGCCAAGCTCATTCTTGCCGCTGCCGCCTTGCCCAATGATCGCGATGTGCTGGTCGAGCGGGACGGAAAAGCTGACGGCATCGAGAACCCGGCTGCCTTCGTCCTCGGCGAGCGACAGGTTGGCGACCGACAGCTCGCCGGTGAGCCGCGCCGCTCCATCGGGCTCCGCGAGCAGTAGGCGCGGATCCATCATGCCCGCAGGTTGGAATTGCTCGATGATCTGCTCGTACTTGATCCGGGAGTCCTGGAACGACTGATAGAAATCGAGTAACTCTTTCCACGGTGAAGCCACGTCTTTTTGGGCGATGAGCACCGCCAAAAGGGCACCGAAAGAGAGCTCGCCACGGATTACCAGATAGCCACCGATCGAGAAGAAAAAGAGCGGAGTCAATTGCCCCAAAAAGTTATTGAGAAATTTGACGAAGAATTTCCGCTGATAAATCTCGAAACGGATATCGTAAATCGTGCCCAGAAGATGCGCAAAACCGGTCAGTTGGAGCTTAGCAGTGTCGTTGGCGAGGATATCGGCAATTCCGGTCGCGGATTCTTGGACGCGGTCGGCAACCTGGCGGACCGTCCGCACCCGGAGCCGGTTCAGTTGGTTAACCTTGTCCTGCAGTTTCGGGATGATATAGCCCTGGACCGGATAGAGCACCACTGCGGCCAGGCCCAGCACCGGATCCTGCATGAACATGAAGAAGATGTTCGTCAGTAATTGCCCGCCTTGAAATGCAGGTGTCGCCACGGCTTCGCCGACGAAACCGCCCAGGGATTCGCATTCTGCCGTGATCATCGGAATAACCTGAGCGGATGAGTTTTTTTGAAAATAGGATAGCGGAAACAACAGCATCCGCTGATATAGCTGGTAGCGAAAGCGCCGTAGCATGCGTTCGCCAAGCCGCCCTTTGGATGTATTTATATAGTATTTGAATCCGCCATTGATAAACACCAGAGCCAAGAAGGCAGCGCACAGCAGCATCAGATAGGGGATCTGGTCAAATTGGACGCCGAGGATCGCCTGTGGGAAGTTCTTTCCCCCGATCGCGCTGTTGGTGATGGTTTTCGGAAGCACAAGCGAATAATAAAGAAACGGAAACGACACCAGCGTCAGCGCGAGCAGCATAAGCTGCTGCCGCAAGCTATACCGTAGGATAAATCGGTAGATCGTCGGCTGGAGCGCGCTCGGATCTTCTGCTTTCTCTTCCGGCGGCTCGGCAACCGGCGCCGTGGCGGGTCGCTTCTGCCACCACTGAAGAAATCCAAGCCGCCTGCGGGCGGGTCGAAGGGCGTCTTCGGCCGTAGCGGCGAGCGCTGCCACTCCTTTCATCACCATGGCCTTCATCAAAAGATCATTTCGCGACAAGACCCCGTGTGCAATAGTCTGCCTGCACGGTTGGACGAGAGGGGTCCGCGTGGCCATTCGCCGTCACCATAAGCGGGTACTCATTTACAGCCATGACAGTTTTGGGCTCGGGCACCTTCGCCGCTGCCGAGCGATCGCACACTCTCTGGTTGAGGCCGATCCTGCGGTTTCGGTGCTAATTCTTTCCGGGTCGCCCATCATCGGCAGCTTCGACTTTCGGTCGAGAGTCGATTTTGTGCGCGTGCCCGGTGTCATCAAGCTGCGCAACGGGGAATATGTCTCGCTGAACCTGCATATTGATATCGACGACACACTGGCGATGCGCTCCTCGATTATTCGGCACGCCGCCGATATCTTCGACCCTGACCTTTTGATCGTCGATAAGGAACCTCTCGGGCTGCGGGGCGAGGTCCGTGACACGCTCGATCTCCTGAAATGTCGTGGGACGGCCTTGATCCTGGGGCTGCGAGACGTGATGGACGATCCCGAGGCGCTCGAGAGCGAATGGGAGCGCAAGCAGGCGGTACCCGCGCTATCCGAGTATTACGACGAGATTTGGGTATACGGGTTATCCCAGATCTGCGACCCTCTGGCCGGGCTTTCCGTCCCCCAGAGCGTGCGCCGGCGCATAGCTTACACGGGTTATCTTCGGCGCAGCGCGGTCGAACTCCAGGTTGCACCTGAGGTGCAGGGTATTATCGGGAGCGATTTCCTGTTAGTTACGCCCGGTGGCGGCGGCGACGGCGAGCGTTTGATCGATTTGGTGTTGTCGGCCTACGAGTACGATGGCGCGATCCCGTTTCCGGCCTTGCTCGTGTTCGGCCCCTTCATGCTGCCTGAGCAGCGCGCGGTTTTCGCCGACCGCGCGTCGCGGCTCAACAATGTCCGTGCGATCACCTTTAATGCGCGGCTCGAATCCCTGATGGCTCGTGCCGCCGGGGTGGTCGCTATGGGCGGCTACAACACGTTCTGCGAAATTTTGTCTTTCGACAAGCGGGCGCTGATCGTGCCGCGAACCGCCCCTCGTCTGGAGCAGTTCATCAGGGCACAGCGTGCCGCCGGGCTCGGCCTGTTGACCATGTTGCCCGAGCAGGAGGGTCGCGATCCTCGAGTGATGGCCGCTGCTCTGCGCCATTTGACCGAGCAGCCTCCGCCCTCGACCGTCCACATTCCCGGTTTGCTCGACGGTATGCTGACCGTAAACCGGCTTGCGCGAAAATGGCTTGATAAGGGTCGAGCCGGATGCTTTGCAGCGCGTGAGCGTCTCGAAGCATGAGCGTCGCGCCGTCGCCATCACCGGTAGCCGGCCGCGTCGCCTTCCTCCTCAAAGGCTATCCCCGGTTATCCGAGACCTTCATCGCGCAAGAGATCCTCGCTCTCGAGCGGCGCGGCCTCGAAATTCTCATCGTTTCGCTACGCCACCCGACGGATCGCGCGACACATCCAGTCCACCGCTCAATCGGAGCCGAGCTACTCTACCTTCCGGAATACCTCTATCAGGAGCCGCTTCGCGTCTGGCGCGGGTGGTTGCGTTCGCGCCGGAGTCCCGGCTATCGCAAAGCGCGGGCCGCCTTCCTCGCCGACCTGTGGCGAGACCCGAGCCTGAACCGCGTCCGCCGCTTCGGTCAGGCCCTGGTCCTCGCGGCGGAGTTGCCGCCGAACGTCGACCATCTCCACGCGCATTTCCTGCATACGCCCGCGTCGGTTGCCCGCTACGCGGCGATGATCACCGGGCTCAATTGGACGGTCTCGGCACATGCCAAGGACATCTGGACAATTCCGGTCTGGGAGAAACGCGCAAAGCTGGCCGACGCAAAATGGGTTGTGACCTGCACGGAAACGGGGCGCAGCCACCTTGCGAGCCTTGCATCTCGCGTCGACACCGTCGCGCTCTGCTACCATGGGCTCGATTTCGAGCGCTTTCCGCCAGCGCCGGCTCGACCCCTTGGCGGGGACGGCGGCGACCCGCGAAATCCGGTCGTTCTCTTGTCGGTCGGCAGGCTGGTTGCCAAGAAAGGCTACGACGACTTGCTCGCGGCGCTGGCGCTCCTGCCTTCCGGCCTCGAATGGCGGTTCGTCCATATCGGCGGCGGGACGCTCGCACCTGCCCTGCGTCGTCAGGCTGAGCGGATCGGCCTCGCGCGCCGGATAGAATGGCGAGGTGCCCTGGCTCAGCCCGATGTATTGGCCGGTTATCGCGCGGCCGATCTCTTTGTGCTTGCTGCAAAGCCGGCAAGAGACGGCGACCGCGATGGCCTGCCCAACGTTCTGATGGAAGCTCAGAGCCAACGGCTGGCTTGCGTTGCGACCGACGTGTCGGGGATACCCGAGCTGATCGAGCACGGGGTAACAGGGTTGCTGACGGCGCCCAATAACCCGGTAACGCTTGCTCAGAAGATGACTGAGCTGATCCGCGATCCCGCGAGACGCGCTGGGCTCGCGGCAGCGGGCGAGCGCCGTGTGCGCAGCCGCTTTGCGATGGATGGGAGCATCGATGCGCTGGCGCGACGTTTTGGGTTGAACCAATCCGGTCCCCTACCACGCGTCGCACTCGATCTTTCACCGCCGTCGTACCACGTCACTCCGCTCGATGCCGACACAGCGATGCCGGAAGCACCCTTTCCGCTCCTCGATGTTGTCGCCCCGCTATGGTCAGATCCAAAGCCCCCTTAGCGGTCAACCATGCGCATCGCCTTCTACGCGCCTCTTAAGCCACCCGACCACCCGGTCCCGTCTGGGGACCGCAGAATGGCGCAGCTCTTTTTCGACGCTGTCCGCTTGGCCGGACACGAGCCGCTGCTCGTCTCGCGCTTTCGAAGCTACGACGGTGGTGGCAATGCCGTCCGGCAGGCTCGGCTTGGCGCGTTCGGCAGGCGGGTTGCGGAGCGCCAATTGCACCACTGGCGAGGGTCCCCGACATCCGCGCCCAACCTATGGTTCTCTTACCACGTCTATCACAAAGCACCAGATTGGCTGGGCCCGATCGTCGCAGATGGGCTCGGCATCCCGTATGTTGCGGCAGAAGCTTCGGTGGCCCCGAGACAGGCTTGGGGTTCTTGGGCGCTCGGCCATCGAGCGACCGAATGCGCGATCCGCCAGGCCGCTGCAGTAATCGGGCTGAACCCTGCTGATCGAGAAAGTGTCCTGCCGTATTTGCGAGACCCCCAGCGTTGGGTTGCCTTCAAGCCGTTCGTGGATGCGGAGTCCTATGGCCTCGACGTTCGGCGAGAGGGCGATCCGCCTCGTCTGATAACGGTCGCGATGATGCGTCCCGGCGACAAGCTGACTTCCTACCAGATCCTTGGTGACGCTCTATCGCGGCTGGTCGATTTGCCTTGGTCGCTGGAGGTGATTGGCGACGGTCCGGCCCGGGGCGATGTCTCGAGCGCCCTTGCCGTGCTACAAGGGCGTGTGAACTGGATGGGACCTCTTGACCATAAATCAGTCGCAGAGCGTCTGGCCGCGGCCGATCTTTTCGTTTGGCCGGCCAACAACGAAGCCTTCGGCATGGCGCTGCTCGAGGCGCAGGCGAGTGGGCTGCCCGTGGTGGCAGGAGCAGCCGGCGGGGTGGAGGAAATCGTCGTATCCGGGACTACCGGACTGATCGTCCCCGCTGGGGACGCCTTGGCCTTCGAAGCAGCAGTGCGCAGTTTGGTCATCGATAGCCGGCGGCGTTCGGCATTCGGTGCGGCGGCCCGGCTGCGGGTTCTGCGAGACCACGATCTGCCGGTCGCCGCCCGCAGGCTAGCCGACGTGCTCAGTCGAGCCCATGCCGCTTGATATGAGCATGCAAAGGAGCTGTCCGGCCGCGGAATACCGGCTTCGGCCGCTTCGGCGCAATGCTTTCCCCGAAATTTTGTGACCGGGTCGGTCTTGTTTTACGTCCAGCACTTGCTCGGCATCGGGCATCTGCAGCGCGCTTTAAGTCTCGTTGACGCCATCGCCCTCGAAGACATCGCGGTGACCCTGGTATTGGGCGGAGAGCCTCCCCCATGGCCCATTTTTGCGCGTGCCGAGCGCCTTGTTCAGCTCACGCCAGTCAGTGCTCGCGACGCGAGCTTCAAGGAACTCGTCGGCCCAGCTGGCCAGCCGATCGACCAAAAACTGAAGAAAAGCCGGCGAGAGGCGCTTCTCGCGGCCTTCGATGCGGCAAACCCCGATGCCATCGTGATCGAAGCCTTTCCATTCGGAAGGCGTGCCTTCCGCTTCGAGCTCGAACCGTTGCTCGAAGCGGCTCGAGCACGCCGTCCGCGGCCTCGGATACTCTGTTCGCTCCGCGACATTGTGGTTGTGCCTGACGAACTAACGCGCCGCCGCGACATTATCGACAGGGTGCGGGCCGATTTCGATTTCGTGCTCGTCCACGGCGATCCCGACTTCATACCTTTGGACGAGAGCTTCCCCGCGGCGTCGGAGATCGCCAACCGTTTGATCTATACTGGATATATCAGCGGGCAGGATCAACCAGACGCGACGCACGAAACTGCCGGCGCCGACGAGGTGTTGGTCTCGGTTGGCGGCGGTGCGGTCGGCGGGACCCTGCTGACGACAGCGGTTGAGGCCAGGCGTCGCGGCTGTCTCAACGGTCTGACTTGGCGTCTGCTTGCCGGCCCCAATCTGCCTGCGGGCACGTTCGAGGAGCTGGCAGGCGGTCTGCCGGTGGGCGTAGTTCTCGAGCGCTATCGGCAGGAATTTCCGCAGATGCTGCGGCGCTGTCGTGTCTCGGTGAGTCAGGCAGGATACAACACGATCCTTAACATCCTCGCCGCCCGCGTTCCGGCTGTGGTCGTGCCGTTCGCGTCCGAGAGGGAAACAGAGCAGCGGTTGCGGGCGGAACGATTGGCCGCCCGCGGGGTTCTCGAACTGGTCGATGAAGCCGATCTAACGCCCGACCGGCTCAGCTGCGCAATTAGACGCGCGATCGAGCGCGGCCCCGGGACGATTTCGGTGCAGACGGGCGGAGCGCGGTGCGCTGCAAGCCTGATCGGGGACATGATTCGCGATCCCGCAAGTGTGATCCGACGCCAGCGGGATTTTATGTCGCGGTCTCCTGGCATTATGATCGGCGGATGAGCCAGTTGCGACGCGAAGATCTGGCGCCGGCGGTGCGATGGTCGGATCTGATCGACGAGTTCGACCGCTGGAGTGACGCGGGACGGGTCGCGACCCTGTGGTGGCGCGACGACGATGCGGCGGGCCCCAGCGAGCGGCTCGATCGCCTCCTTTCGATCAGCGGCGATATTCCGATCGCGCTCGCGGTCATTCCCGCCGGCGCCGATTCGCGGCTCGCAGCGTGGCTTGCACACCCCTCTCGGTCGCGCCAAACAGCGCGTCTTTTTGTCCTTCAACACGGGTGGCGCCACCAGAGCCACGCTGTCGACGGCAAAAAGAGCGAGTTTCCTCCGGAACGTTCACGTCGTGCGGTGGCGGACGATCTGGCTGCGGGCCGAATGCAGTTGGTGATGCTTTTCGAAGCTCACTCTCTCCCGGTTCTAGCGCCGCCTTGGAACCGTTTTTACTGCCGTTTCCTGTCGCTCCTGCCCGATTGCGGCCTCGCTGGAATATCGCGTGTGGGCCCGCGGCGATCGGTTCGCCCGGCACCGGGCGTCGTTGCGGCCAACGTCCATGTCGACCTGGTAGCGTGGACCGGAGATCGTGGGTTTATCGGGGAAGGAGCCGCATTGCGCGGTTTGATCGGGCACCTTCGCGCGCGCCGTTCTAAAGGGATCGACGAGGGAGAACCGACTGGCATACTGACGCATCACTTGGTTCAAGACGAAGCGACAGACACCTTCCTCCGCAAGCTCGCCGCTGTCACCGGGGGGCACCGCGCGGCGCGCTGGCTCGATGCAACGGAGGTCTTCGCGAGGGGCGTTTGCTCTCTGCCGTGACCTGTCACGCCTATCCGACCTCGGCTATGATCGGTGACTACTTTCGCGCCGCCGCCGGGCTCGTTCCAGCGGCAGCAGTGCTCGCGACGTTGCCCCTCGCGAGCATCACAACCGTCGTGCTGGGTGGTTTTGCGGCCCTTTTTGCGGGGTTCGGTATTCGCACGATAATCCGTCACCAGACCCGTCTCGAAGTCACCGGGTCCGCTCTGCGTGCAACGGGGTTGCGCCGTGCCTCCATAATCTGGGAGGAACTCGACCGGATGAACCTCGCCTACTATTCCACGCGCCGAGACCGGCGGGAGGGCTGGATGCAACTCGATCTTCGCTCTGGGCGTTCGCGCATTCGGCTCGACAGCCGCATCACCGGATTTGCCGAGCTGGTCGAGATTTCGGCCCGCGCAGCCGAGGCACGCGGCTTGAGCTTGAGCGCGGCCACCGCGGCGAATTTGGCTGCTCTAGGAGTAAGGTCGGGCGCTGAACGCCAGGTACGGGAAACGGTGGGAGATCCCGTTTGACCGACCTGCTCGCTGTCCGCGATCTTCACGTTCATTTCGCGGCGCCGGGCGGCTTTATCCGCGCCGTCTCCGGGGTCTCATTCCGAGTCCGCCCACGCTCGACCGTGGCGCTCGTTGGCGAGTCGGGTTCGGGAAAATCGGTCGTCAGCCAGACGATCCTCGGCATTCTGCCGCGCAGCGCGGTAATTACCAGTGGCGAGATTTTGTTTGCGGATCCTCGGCTGGGCAGCGCGGTCGTTGACCTCACAAAGCTGCCGACCGACGGCGTGGAGATGCGCGCGATCCGGGGTGGGCGGATTTCGATCATCTTTCAGGAGCCGATGACCTCGCTGTCACCGGTCCATACCATAGGTAATCAGATTAGCGAGTCCTTACGTCTCCACCGCCCGGTGAGCGCCGGCGAGGCCACCGAGTTGACGGAGGATATGCTTCGCCTCGTGGGTTTTCCGGACCCCAAGCGGGCCGTGCGCAGCTATCCGTTTGAGCTGTCGGGGGGGCTACGCCAGCGCGCGATGATAGCAATGGCGCTGGTTTGTCGCCCTGCTCTGTTGATTGCGGACGAGCCGACGACCGCGCTCGACGTGACGATCCAGGCGCAGATCCTGAAACTGATCGTCGAGCTTCAGCACGAGTTCAGCATGGCGATGCTGTTGATCACCCACGATCTCGGCGTCGTCGCCAACGTCGCCGAGGAAATCGTCGTGATGTACCGCGGCGAGGTCATGGAGAGCGGCACTCTCGATGACATTTTTCAGCGGGCGGAGCATCCCTACCTGCGGGCGTTGCTCCGCGCTGTGCCGCGATTTGACATGAAACCCGGCGAGCGCCTCGTCCCCATCCGCGAGATCCCGCCGGGAGATGCCCCGCATCTGATGGCGGAGAAGGCGGAATGGCCGGTCGATGCCACCGGGCCGCTGCTCGAATGCGTCGGCGTTCGCAAGACCTTCACAATCCGGAAAAGCGGATGGTTCGGGAGCGGCAAATCCGGACCGCGGGTGGTTGCCGTGGACGAGGTCAGTCTGAAAATCGAGCGAGGCGAGTGTCTCGGGCTGGTCGGCGAAAGTGGATGCGGCAAGACGACCCTGAGCAAGGTATTGTTGCGCGCGGTATCGCCCGATTCAGGATCTGTCACCTTCAACGACCGCGGTCGGCCGATCGATGTGCTGGCTCTCGAGGGCGAGGATCTGAAGGCGTTTCGGCGCCAGGTGCAGTTCATTTTTCAGGACCCGTTCGGGTCGCTGAACCCACGGATGACCGTTTACGATATTATCGAAGAACCGCTTGTGATCCATTCCATTGGCGACACGCGCTCGCGCCGCGAGATGGTCCACGAACTCGTCACGCTGGTAGGCCTTGATTCGCGCCATTTGAGGCGTTACCCGCACAGCTTTTCCGGAGGACAGCGGCAGCGCATCGGTATTGCACGCGCGCTGGCCCTGCGGCCGGGTTTGGTGATTTGCGACGAACCGACTTCAGCGCTCGACGTTTCGATCCAAGCCCAGATCCTCAATCTACTGATGGATTTGAAGGAGAAGCTTGCTCTCACCTATCTGTTCATTTCCCACAATCTTGCCGTGGTAGACTACATCGCAGATCGCATTGCGGTAATGTGTGCGGGTCGGATCGTCGAGATAGCGGATCGCGCAACTCTGTTTCGGGACCCGTTGCATCCGTACACGCGGGCTCTGCTCGCTGCCGTGCCTGCTCCGGATCCCTCGCACTGCCTCGACTTCCGCCAGCTGATGGAAGACAAAGCTTCCGATCCGGCCGCTTGGCCTGAGCCGTTCACGCGTGAACCGGGAAATCTACCGTCACTGATCGAGATCGTTCCGGGCCACTTTGTCGAAGCGAGAGCGTCGCCCGCTGCGATAGTGAGGGCGCAAGAGGTCGCGCTCTAAGCGGGGTCGGCCCGATCAGATCAATCAGACCCGGGTTGCAGGGAGGAGACGGGTTGAAACAGATCGGCCTTGCCTTACTGCTCTTGGCGGCTGGAACAGACGCGCCGCGCGCCGCGTTGCGCGAGACCCCCATGTTTCAGGAGCAGGTTGCAAGTGAGCGGTTGCCGAAGGTCGAAGAGCGCGTTCCGCGGGACGTGAAAGTGGCAGCGCTGCCAATGGTCGGCAGTCCCGGGGGCGAGCTGCGGATGTTGATGGCCGGGCCCAAAGACACCCGGATGATGGTCGTTTATGGTTATGCTCGGCTAGTTGGCTACACTCCTTCGCTGAATATCGAACCAGACATTCTTAAATCGATCGAGATCGAGGACGGCCGAATTTTCACGCTGCATTTGCGGCAGGGGCATAAATGGTCGGATGGGCATCCCTTTACATCCGAAGACTTCCGTTATTGGTTTGAGGATGTCGCATCAAACCCCCAGTTGTCACCTTCAGGTCTGCCGGTCTCGCTGATAGTGCAGGGCGAGCCACCTCGTTTCGAGATTCTGGACGAGACTACGATCCGTTACAGCTGGGCGCGGCCCAACCCGCTGTTCTTACCTAATCTCGCCGGACCAAGCCCACTCTTTATTTATTGTCCATCTCATTACCTTAAGCGATTTCACGAGAAGTTTGCTGACAAGTCGACGTTGGACGCACTCGTCAAGCAGGCAAAACAACGTAACTGGGCAGCTTTGCACGCTCGGCTGGACGGTATGTATCGAAATGACAATCCAGATCTGCCCTCGCTGGAGCCATGGATCTTAAAGACCAAGCCGCCTGCCGACCGCTTTATATTCGAGCGAAATCCCTACTACTACCGGGTGGACGAAACTGGTCAGCAGCTTCCGTATATCGATCGCGTCATCGAGTCGATCGCCGACAGCAAGATCATACCGGCCAAGACAGGTGCGGGTGAAAGCGACCTCCAGGCCCGCTATTTGCGCTTTGATAACTATACGTTCTTGAAAGAGAGCGAGGATCGTAACAACTTCAACGTCAGGCTTTGGCGCACGGGTCCCGGTAGTCAGCTGGCTCTCTATCCGAACATTAATGTCAGTGACGAAATCTGGCGGGCGTTGATGCGCGATTTGCGCTTTCGCCGTGCCTTGTCACTGGGCGTCGACCGTCACGAGATAAACCAGGCGATATATTTCGGGCTGGCGATCGAGGGCCAAAATACGCTTCTGCCTCAAAGCCCTCTCTACGAAGCCGATTGGCGCTCGGCCTGGGCACGCTATGATGTGCCTGAGGCCAATCGTCTTCTCGACCTGATCGGGCTCGGAAAGCGAGGCGGAGACAATATGCGTCTGCTGCCTGACGGCCGACCGATGGAGATAATTGTCGAGAATTCAGGGGAATCGACTGAGCAATCGGACGTGCTCGAGCTTATCCGCGACTCCTGGCGCAAGCTCGGGATCAGGCTCTTCGCCAAGCCGTCGCAGCTCACCCTGTTCCGTCGCCGAGTATTCTCGGGTGAGACAATGATGTCGATCGACAAAGGCATCGAGAATGGCCTTGCTACCGCCGCAATGGCCCCGTCGGAGTTTGCGCCGACGAGCCAGCAGCAGCTCGAATGGCCGAAATGGGGGCAATATTACGAGACGAAAGGCAGATCCGGCGAAGCGCCTGATCTGCCTTCTGCCATTCGCCTCAAGGAACTCTACGGGGAGTGGTTGGATGCCGCAACCGAGGCGGATCAGTCTCGGATCTGGCGTTCCATGCTCGGGATATGGGCCGAAGAAGTCTTTACGATCGGCACTGTTGCCGGTGTACTCCAGCCGGTCGTGGTGAACGCCAAGCTCCACAACGTCCCCGAGGAGGGGATCTACAACTGGGATCCGGGCGCTTTTTTCGGGATCTACAAGCCGGATGGTTTCTGGTTTGATATGTCCGAGATGCGGGCGAAATCGGCGTCTCTGGGAGCGGCATGGGCGGTCCGGCCCCACCCGGGCCTGGTCAAGGATCCCGCGCAGGTCTCGGGTCGCGAGTAGGACAGAGTTGGAATGCTCGGTTATCTCGTTCATCGGATTTTGATAATGATCCCGACGCTGATCGCGATCAGCGTGGTGATTTTTACCATCATCAACCTTCCTCCGGGCGACTATTTCTCCACTTATATCGCCGAGCTCCAAAGCTCTGGCGAAGCTGCAGATTTGGCCAAGATACATTTCCTTCAGGTTCAATATGGTTTCGATCGCCCCCTTTGGGAGCAATACCTCTACTGGGTTGCCGGGCTTCTCCAAGGAGACATGGGATATTCCTTTGCATATAACCTTCCAGTGAAGGATGTAGTCGGTGATCGTCTCTTGATGACTTTTATAGTTTCTTTTACAACGATCATCTTCACTTACGTTGTCGCTTTTCCGATCGGGGTGTATTCTGCGACCCATCAGTACAGTTGGTCGGATCACGCCTTGACGTTACTGGGTTTCCTCGGACTAGCGATTCCTAGTTTTCTTCTTGCCCTGGTCCTGCTCTACCTAGCGAACGTGTATTTGGGTATTTCGATCGGGGGCTTGATGGATCCGCAATTTGTTGATCAGCCGTGGACGTGGCAGAAGGTCCTCTCGGTGCTCGCGCACATCTGGATTCCGGTCATCGTTATCGGCACAGCGGGTACGGCGAGCATGATCCGGAGGTTGCGCGCTAACCTGCTGGACGAGTTGCAGAAGCAGTATGTCGTGACCGCCCGCGCCAAGGGGCTACCTCCGATAAGGACGCTGTTGAAATACCCCTTGCGAATGGCGCTCAACCCATTCATCTCGGATATCGGGTCGCTGTTGCCGCATGTGATCTCGGGGGCAGCAATCGTTTCGGTGGTGATGTCCTTACCGACTACCGGACCGATGCTGCTCGAAGCTCTGCGCAGTCAAGACATGTATCTTGCCGGCTCGTTTTTGATGTTTATGTCGTTTCTGACGGTAATCGGCGTATTTATCTCGGATCTCGCGCTGGCCATGCTCGATCCTCGGATACGCCTGCAGGCCGGGCGCAGTCGATGAGCGATTTCGCCTTCACGTCCGACGGCATGCCGGGCGGCGGCAAGAACGCGAATATCGAGCACCCCCGGGGGTTGCTCCCGCATTACGTCTCCGGCGCGCCCTTCGACCCTTATGCGGTCGAGCGGATGACACCGGGGCAAGAGCGCTTCTTTATGGCCTCGCAGTGGCGGATGATGTGGTGGAAGCTACGTCGCCACCGTGTCGCCGTGGTTTCGGGCGCTGTCCTGCTGGCGATGTACCTCTCCATTCTGGTCTGCGAGTTCCTGGCCCCTTACGGTCTCGACACGCGCAACACCGACTTCATCTTTGCGCCACCGCAGCGTGTCCGGGTCTTCCACGAGGGTCGACTGGCGGCTCCTTTCGTCTACGGCTACGATTACCGGCTCGACATGGCCAAGCTCGAACGAGTCTATACGTCAAATCCACAAAGATCAGAGCCAATCCGCTTCTTTTGTCATGGCGACGAGTATCAATTCTGGGGCTTGTTCCGTGCCGACCTGCATCTCGCCTGCCCGGCTCGCGGGGGACAGCTATTTCTGCTCGGAACCGATCGGTTGGGCAGAGACCTCTTGTCGCGAATGATCTACGGGGCACGGATTTCGCTTACCGTGGGGCTTCTCGGCGTAGCCGTGAGCTTTACGCTCGGCATCCTGATCGGCGGGATCGCCGGCTATTATGGCGGCTGGACGGATATTCTTATTCAACGAGTCATAGAGGTCATCCAATCCTTTCCACACCTGCCATTATGGATGGCGCTCTCGGCGATCTTGCCAGTGAGTTGGAGCCCACTTCTTGTTTATCTCGGCATAACGCTAATCCTTGGAATGATCGAATGGACCCATCTTGCCCGTGCTGTGCGGTCCAAACTGCTGTCGTTGCGCGAGGAGGATTTCTGCACCGCCGCGGTGCTGATGGGCGCGCGGCCGGCTCGCGTCATCGGCCGGCACCTTCTGCCGAGCTTTATGAGTCACTTGATCGCATCGGCGACATTGGTGATTCCCAGCATGATTCTTGGGGAGACCGCGCTATCCTTCCTCGGGCTCGGGTTGCGGCCGCCGATGACCAGCTGGGGCGTGCTGCTCAACGAAGCGCAGAACATCAACATCGTGGCGCTGTATCCGTGGTTGATGCTGCCGGTCATCAACGTCGCCATTACGGTGCTCGCCTTCAATTTTTTTGGCGATGGCTTGCGCGACGCGGCTGATCCTTATCACTGAGATCAGACCCTCACCCACCTAGCCTGCCGGCTGGTGTCAGGAGAGGGCGTTGCGGACACATGAAATTGCCTGAATCATGATATACTAAGGCTGATCGCGGCGCCCGGCAGGGCATCACCAGCGCGACGGGTCGACCGCGCAGGCCAGCGTTTGCCAAGGAGCAGTCCGGCGGCATTCGAGTCTTGCAACCTTAAGGGGAAATCCTGCTGCAGGTCCGCTGCAGGTGCAGCGGACCGTAATATAACGGACAACTACAAGTGGTGGGTGCCCAGTTCCGGGGGATTGCGCACGATGCCGGCGCTTGAAGGGCTGATCGGCAGGCAACACCTTGTGCAGGATGGTCGACCCCGGCGGAGTTTTCGGGAGGACGGTCAGGGAGTGATGATGCGCGCGTTGCAGCCGGTTCGCGGCACCCAGGACCTTCTCCCCGAGGCCGCACGGCGCCACCGTCGGGTGATCGAGACCGCGCGCGCCGTTGCTGAGCTCTACGGCTTCGCCGAGATGGCGACACCAATTTTCGAGTTCACCGAGGTTTTCGCGCGGCCGATCGGCGAGCACACCGACATCGTTGCCAAGGAGATGTACACGTTTACCGACCGCGGCGGCGAGGAGGTGACCTTGCGGCCGGAGAACACTGCCGGTGTCGTCCGCGCGGTGATCTCGAACGGCCTTGCCCAGAGCGTGCCGCTCAAATTCTTCTATAGCGGGCCGATGTTCCGCTACGAACGGCCGCAAAAGGGACGGTTCCGTCAGTTCCACCAGATCGGGGTCGAGCTGATCGGCGTGGACCAGCCGCAAGCCGACATCGAGGTGATCGCGCTAGGTAGCCGCATTCTCGACACCCTCGGCCTTCGTGCGCACGTCGTCCTCGAGCTCAACACATTGGGCGACCACGAAAGTCGCGCAGCCTACCGCGAGGCGCTAGTCTCCTACTTTTCGACGAGGGTCTCCGAATTGTCGGAGGACAGCCAGCGGCGGCTCGAGCGCAACCCGCTGCGCATCTTCGACTCGAAAGACGAAGCCGACCAGCGCGTCGCCCGGGAAGCTCCCGCTTTTGCCGATTATCTCAATCCGGAGTCGCGCAATTTCTTTGATCGAGTCCGCAGCGGGCTTGACCGGCTCGGAATAGATTATCGGCTGAACCCCCGGCTCGTACGGGGGCTCGATTACTACACGCATACGGCGTTCGAGTTCGTCACGACCGATCTCGGCGCGCAAGGCACCGTGATGGGTGGTGGCCGCTATGACGGGCTGGTCGAGATGATGGGCGGACCCGCGCTGCCCGGAGTGGGCTGGGCCGCTGGGATCGAGCGGCTCGCAATGCTGATCACCGAACCACCGGGGCCGGCGCGCCCCATCGCCGTGGTGCCGATTGGGGAAGCGGCGGAACAGTCGGCGCTGACCCTCGCGGAGGTGCTTAGGAATAACGACTGTCTCGTGGATCTCAGTTACACCGGGAACGTCGCGCGCCGCATGCGCCGCGCTAACCGCGTCAACGCGAGGGTAGCTGTGCTGATCGGCGAGGATGAGATCGCGCGCAATGTGGTTGCGTTGCGAGATCTTGACACCGGTGAGCAGGTCGAGGTGCCGATGGATTCGTCGTTGAGCGAGCTGCGGGCCCGCCTGCAAGCGTTCTACGGCTGAGCGCGCTATGGAAAGGTCTCTCGAAGCTCATCTGGAGCAGCTCCTGCGCCGCCACGCGGAGCTGCGCGAGGCCCTCGGGGGCACCGGTATCACGGGCACCGACTTTGCCAGATTGTCGAAGGAATACAGCGAGCTGAGCCCGATCGTCGATGGCATCGACGCGTTGCATCGGGCCCGTGACGAGCTCGCCTCGCTCGTCGAAATCGCCCAATCGGGCGAAGATGCAGAACTGAAGGCGCTTGCCGAAGACGAGCTGCTGACCTTGCGCGCGGGCCTTCCGGCGCTCGAGCAGAAGGTCAAGCTGGCGCTGCTGCCAAAGGATGCCGACGACGAGCGCAACGCCATCCTCGAAGTGCGCGCGGGCACCGGGGGAGAGGAGGCGGCGCTGTTCGCCGCCGACCTCTTTCGCATGTATCAGCGTTATGCCGCGTTGCGGAGCTGGCGCTTCGAACTCCTCGACCTCTCCGAGACCGGCCTCGGCGGCTTTAAGGAAGCGACGGCACTGATTAGTGGGGCCGGTGTGTTCGCCCGGCTGAAATTCGAGTCCGGTGTACACCGCGTCCAGCGCATACCGGAGACCGAGGCGAGCGGGCGCATCCACACCTCCGCTGCGACTGTTGCCGTGCTACCTGAGGCGGAGGAGGTCGATGTCCGCATCGACGAAAAGGATTTGCGCGTCGACGTCTTCCGGGCAAGCGGACCTGGCGGCCAATCGGTCAACACCACCGACAGCGCGGTGCGGATCACTCATTTGCCGACTGGACTGGTGGTGATCCAGCAGGACGAGAAATCGCAGCACAAGAACAAGGCAAAGGCGCTCAAGGTGCTGCGCTCGCGCCTCTATGAGATGGAGCGACAAGCGCGCGACAACGCACGGGCCGCGCAGCGCAAGAGCCAGGTCGGCAGCGGCGACAGATCAGAGCGCATCCGTACCTACAATTTTCCGCAAGGCCGAGTGACCGATCACCGCATCAATCTGACCCTCTACAAAATCGATAAAGTGATGAGCGGGGAAGCGCTCGATGAGATCATCGATGCGATCCACACCGAGGACCAGGCGGCGCGATTGGCAACAGTCGAGGGGTAGCGCTGGTCGATGCAGACGCTGGGGTCGTTGCTCGCCGAGGCGGCCGCCGCGCTGACGCAGGCTAAGGTCGGGGAGCCCCGCCGCCGGGCGCGGCGCTTGGTTTCCTCCACCCTCGCTCTCTCGCCAGCCGATCTGTTGGCTCACCCGGAGCGCGCGGTGGATGAGCGAGCGACCGACCGGGTTCGGGTAGCGCTGGCTCGGATGGTCGATCGCGAACCGTTGAGCCGCATCCTCGGCCGCCGCGAATTTTGGGGTATGGAATTTGGCCTGTCGACCGACACGCTCGATCCGCGACCCGAGACGGAAACTGTCGTGACGGCAGTATTGCGATCGATCCCCGATCGCGGAGCACCGCTCCGCCTCCTCGATCTCGGCACCGGCACGGGCTGCATCCTGCTGGCGCTTCTCTCGGAATTCCCGGCTGCGACAGGGTTTGGGGTCGATGTCGCCGCGGGC
>Ga0210406_10000479_pt1 | contig 54025 bp, 42 predicted proteins | sample IncBWC30MmetaG_FD_155454 | JGI IMG/M metagenome (GOLD analysis project Ga0210406, IMG submission 155454) | Forest soil microbial communities from Barre Woods Harvard Forest LTER site, Petersham, Massachusetts, United States - Inc-BW-C-30-M | ecosystem: Environmental > Terrestrial > Soil >...
AGATGGCCGAGGATGCGCGCGAGCACGGCCGCGTCGGCGCGCACGATGGCCGTGTCGGGAATGGAAACGACGAGTTTCACGCCATGGGCATGGGCCGCCGCCGCCAACTCCTCGAGTTTCGCGCGCGCGATCTGCGCGGCGTCGACGGTTTGCGATCCCGTGAACGGTTTCGGCAGTTCGTAGGGCTGCGCGATGGCCGCGAATTCGAGCACCGAGCCGAGCTTCGCGTTCAGTTCCCGTCCAGCCACGCTGATGTCATGCGCATATTCGGCATATTTCGGATGGCCGGGCGTTCCGTACACGCCGGCCGCGATGGCCTCCGCAAAGCCGATGATCGCGTTGAGCGGCGTGCGCAATTCGTGACTCACATGTGAAACAAAGCGGGTCTTGGCGCGCTCCGCATCCGCGGCGCGACGCTCGGCATCGGCGAGCCGCACAAGAAGCCGCGCCTCGTCCGGCCGCGTCGCGCGCAGCGCCTTGACAGCCGCCCAGGCCTTCGCCTGGCGCTCGAACACGCGCACGAACAGGACGGCGAGGGCTGCGCCCGCGAAGGCCGGCCCCAGGATGAAAAAGAAATAGAGCGGCAGCGCGCCGTACCAGGCGCCAAGTGCGTCCGCGACGCGCACGCTGGCGCCCACGGACAGCGGCCAGCCTTCGACGCGCTGCAGCGAAACGAGGCGGGACTCGCTCTCAAGTTCAACGATGCGCGAAACAGTCCGCGCCGCACCGAGCGCGAGCGCGGCGGCGCCGGGCGCCTCCTTCCACGAGGCGCCGAGCGCGAGCAATTGGCCTTGCGGGCTCGCGAGGATTCCATCCTGCATGCCGGCGGGCGAGAGCAGACGGCGCGGGTCGATCTGGACCGCAACGATGCGGTTTTCCTGCGCGAAGAGGATCGCGATGCTGCCTGCGTCGCGTGAAGCAACGATTGCGCGGCCGCCGCGCGCCTGTTCGAGCGTGCCTGCCGCAAGTGGCAGCAAGCCTTGCGGCGCGCCTCTCATTTCCGAAACGATCCGGCCGTTCGCGTCGAGAACCGCAATATTCCTGAGCGCGGCGCCTGCGGCTTCCGACAATGCTGCGGAAGTTTCCGCGCTCGCTTCGGCGGAGGCGAACGCAGCGCCGGTTGCGCGGTAGCGGTCGAGCTGGGTCGCGAGATCAGTTGCCATTTCCTGCGCCCGGCGCTCGCCGAACGCCGCCGCCTGGGCGAGCGCATGCGCGCGGTCGAGCCGCATCTGGATCATCGCCGCCGAGGCAAAGCTGCCGCAGATGAGAACCAGGCAGACGATAACGGTGAGGCGTACATGGCCCGCCAGTCCGCGCAGCCTGCGGGGGAAAGTCATCGTCCCGATCGGCCTTGCAACGGCATGGCTATACGACATGAGCCGGGCTTGGCGCCTCAGTGATTCCCGAATCACCAATTATGCGGATTGCCGACTCGCTGTCGAATGCGGGGGGCCCCTCACCCCCGACCGAGCCGAATTTGGCTCACGTGTTCCCCCTCACCCGCACCTGAGCAGAACTCATTGCCCGTATCTGCATCCTCTCCCACAAGGGGAGAGGGAAATCGGAGTCTTGCGTCGGCAGCGGGAAATCAGCGCGTGCGGCTCCCTCTCCCCTTGTGGGAGAGGGGACAAGCTCAGGGCCTTCACAAGCGTACAGGCGCAGGTGAGGGGGAACACGTCCGCCGAAGTCGCCGCGGGTAGGGGGTCGCAGGCTTCCAAAAGCGCCGCGAAACTGCAACCATGCCCAATGAGCGTGGTATCGCCTGGAGGCTTGCACATGAAATACGGCATCGATTTCCGCTATCTGCCCAAGGGCGCGAGCGCCCCTTTGGACAATTCCTATCCTGTGGATGTCGAAGTCGACGAATCCCAGTTTGCGCTCATCCCGGCGCTTGGCGACCATGTCTGCATCCCGGGCGACAATCCGGGCATGCGCAATGTTCCGCTTTACGGACGCGTGCGGAGCCGGCTGTTCCACTACCGGCTGGGCTATTGCTACGTGACGATCGTGGTTGAGGATTCGGAAGAAGAATTTTCGAAGATCGGCAGGACGTAAACCCTCAGCCGAGCATCTTGGTCGCCACTTCGAACAGGTTCGCGGAGCGCTCGGGCATGGCGAGCATGGCTTCGAGTTCGGCACGCATCAGCGCCTGGCGCCGCGCGTCATAGCGTCGCCAGTTTTCGAAAGCGCCCGACATGCGTGCGGCGACCTGCGGATTGATCGCGTCGAGGGTGCGCAATGCCTCGCCGACCAATGCATAGCCTTCCCCGTCCGCGGCGTGAAAGCGCAGATGATTGGCTGAGAACGCGCCCACCAGCGCACGCACGCGATTGGGATTCCGAATGTCGAAGAAGGGATGCTTCATCAGCGCACGCACGCCGTGAACCGTCCCCGGAAGCGGCGACGACGCCTGCAGGCCGAGCCATTTGTCGAGCACCAGCGCGTTGTCCCGGAAGCGGTCGTAAAAATGTGCGAAGGCGATTTCCCGCAGCGGGGAATTCATGCGGGAGAGCTGGGCGAGGCCCGCCATCATTTCGGTCATGTTGGACGCGCCGCGGTAATGCGCATCGCTGCGCCGCGCCGCCGTTTCGTCGTCTGCCGCGGTCAGATAGCGCAGACAGGCGTTCCGCAGCGCGCGCCGGCCGGCCGATTCGGCGTCGGGGCTGAACTGTTCCGCCGCATCGTGCGTGTCATAAATTCGTTCGAACGCGCCGCGGTGCGCTACTGCAAAGGCGCGGATCAAATCCGTGCGCGCAACGTGGATCGCTTCGGGATCCGCTGGCTGCATCGCGAGTGCGATCTCGCTCTCCAAAGGAGGCGTGAGCATCAGCGCGGCAAAGGCGCGATCCTCATGCGCGCGCTCCAGAACTTCGCCCATGGCATCGACGAGGATCGGATCTGGTGCCGAGACACGACCTGACAGCGCGGCGCCGGCCATTTCGATCAGCACCTCACGCGCCAGCGCCTGGCCCGATTCCCAGCGGTTGAACGCGTCACGGTCGCGCGCCATCAAGGCGGCGCGTCCGGGTCTGTCAGTATTCGTCCTGAACGTCGCCGGCGCCGAGAACCGCCGACCGATGGAGAGAAGCGGAGGCTCCGGCACATCGACAAACAAGAAGCTCTGCTCGCGCCTGGTGATCTCGAGCACGCGTTCCTCGGGACCCGTCGCGTTCTCGCCGTCGAGCGTCAGCGGCAGCGCGCGCCCGCTCCGTCCCGCAAGGCCAAGACGCACCGGCATGTGCATTGGTTTCTTGTCGGGCTGACCCGGCGTCGGGGCGAGACTCTGCGTCAGCTTGAGTGCGTAGGTTTTCATTTCGGAGTCGTACACGCCCTCGGCTTCCACGACCGGCGTGCCGGCCTGCGCATACCAGAGGCGGAACTGGCCGAGATCCCGGCCGCACGCATCCTCGAAACATCTGACCCAATCTTCAACGGTCGCCGCCTGGCCGTCATGGCGGGCGAAATACAGGTCAGTCGCCTTGCGGTAACCTTCCTCGTCCACCAGCGTCTTCAGCATCCCGATCACTTCGGCGCCTTTTTCGTAGACCGTCGCGGTGTAGAAATTGTCGATGGTGATGTAAGCCTGCGGCTGCACGGGATGGGCCAGTGGTCCCGCATCCTCCTGGAACTGGCGCATGCGCAACGCGCGCACGTCATCGATGCGCTTCACCGCGGGAGAGCGCATCGCGGCCGAAAAGCTCTGGTCGCGGAAGACGGTCAGGCCCTCCTTCAGAGAGAGTTGGAACCAGTCGCGGCAGGTGATGCGGTTGCCGGTCCAGTTGTGGAAATATTCGTGGGCGACCACGCCTTCGATGCGCGCGTAATCGTCATCCGTCGCGGTCTGCGGACTCGCAAGCAGAACCTTGTCGTTGAAAATGTTGAGGCCCTTGTTCTCCATCGCGCCGAAATTGAACGCCGACACCGCAACGATCATGAAAATGTCGAGATCGTATTCACGGCCGTAGGCTTCCTCGTCCCAGCGCATGGCGCGCTTCAGGCTGTCCATCGCATAGAGCGCGCGGGGCTCGTTGCCATGCTCCACATAGATGCGCAGCGCGACGCGCCGGCCCGACATGGTCGTGAACTCGTCGGCAATATGGCCGAGATCGCCTGCCACCAGCGCGAAGAGATAGCAGGGCTTGGGGAAGGGATCGCGCCAGACCGCGAAATGCCGTCCTCCCAGAAGATCGCCATGCTCGACAAGATTGCCATTCGAGAGCAGCACCGGGAGCGCGTCCTTCGCTGCCTCGATACGCGTCGTGTAGACGCTGAGGACGTCCGGCCGGTCGGGAAAATAGGTGATGCGGCGGAAACCTTCGGCCTCGCATTGCGTACAGAAGATCCCCTTCGCGACGTAAAGCCCTTCGAGCTCCGTGTTGCGGGCGGGCGCGATCTCGGTCGCGATTTCGAGCGCGAAGCGCGGAGGTGGAGCGTGGATGGTGAGTGTTTCGGCGCCGAGCGCAAATTCGTCGGCCGCGAGTGCGCGGCCGTCCAGCTTGAGCAACAGGAGTTTCAGGTGCTCGCCATTCAGGACAAGCGGCGCAGTCTCGAGCGTTGTGCGTTCGACCTGCATGCGCGCCACCACGCGCGTCGCCTCCGGATCGAGCGCGAAGTCGAGCGCGATCTCGCGGATTCGATAGTCATACGGCTTGTAGTCCTTGAGACGGACGGCGCGCGGCTCTTCGGTGCGCATGATGGCCTTCGCATGCGGTGGGCCGCTCTCTTAGGGCATTTTCGGCTGGAACGAAACCGCGAGACTTCAGGTGTCGCTCTTGTCCACGTTTGCCAGAATGTCCTGCGCCTGGTGTGCGAGATCGGCGAGCGCAATGGGCATCTCCTCGCCGGATTTGCGCGCCCACTCGACGAGTTCATGCGCAAAGTTTTCGAGGAGGGGCACGCTTGCAATGAGGCGGGCCTGGCGCTCGATGCGGAGAGGATCCAGATCGTACTCCGCACCCGGGACGCGCCAGCCGCCCCACTCGGCCTGCCCCGTTATGACGATCGGATAGGTTCCCGGGATGGGATGGCGTGCGCAATCTTCCGATGGCTGCCATTTGTTCCGGGCGCGCATGACGCGCCAATTCTCATCGCCGCGATGGCCGTTCTCGGCCAGCGGCTGTTCGCCCTGCAATTCGTCGGCGGCGAATTCGCGGCCTAATCCCACATCATAGTAAACGCGCAAGGGCTCATCGATTCCCTTCGCCCAATGCGGCACCACGCGTTCGACGAGCGCCCATGTGCCCACCGGCTTCACGTAAACACGCTGGTTCTTGTGGAAATTTGCTTTGGCCATCCGAGCCGAAATCCCTTTTTCGTCCGCCTTAAGATAAACGGGCGCCCTTAAATGGTGGTTAAGGCGATGCGTCCGCTTGGAACGTTCGGGCAGATAAAGGCTCCCGCTGACTGGAGAATCCGGGCAGGTTGGCGGCTGCGCGCAGGGACTCTATCGTGCCACCTGCAAGGAAGGTTCCGCGATGAATTTCGATTTTTCGGAAGATCAGAAGCTTTTGCGCGAGCAGGCCCGCAAGCTTCTTGCGGACAAATGTCCGCCCAGAGGCGTGCGCGCGGTGCTCGAGGGCGCCGCCGGATACGATGCTCCCTTGTGGAAGAGTATTGCCGAGATGGGCTGGCTCGGGACGGCCATCCCCGAAGTCTATGGCGGACTCGGCCTTGGCGCGCTCGAACTGTGCGTCATCGCGGAGGAACTCGGCCGCGTGCTCGCGCCCGTGCCGTTTTCGTCCACTATCTGCCAGTTTGTGCAAGCTCTGCTTCTGGCTGGGAGTGAGGAACAAAAGCAGCGGCTCCTTCCGGAAATCGTATCAGGGGCGGTCATCGGAACTTTCGCGCGCGTTGAGGCGCCCGGGGGCGTCGCCCCCAGATCGATCCGCGCCAGCTTTCGAGCCGGCAGATTGTCGGGTTCGAAGACGGCAGTGGCGGACGGAATGGAGGCGCATTTCGCCGTCGCGCTCGTGCGCACAAGCGAGGAAGCCGGCGAGCGCGGGCTCTCGCTATCACTCGTCGATCTCCATTCGAAGGGCGTTCAAAGGCAGAAGCTCGACAGCATCGATCCCTCGCGCAAACATGCGCAACTCACTTTCGATCATGTGGCCGCCGAGCTGCTGGGGCCCGTGGGCGAAGGGTGGGAGATTGCGCGGCAAGTGCTCGATCGCGCCGCGGTTCTCATGGCCTTCGAACAGGTCGGCGGCGCCGATGCCTGTCTTGCAATGGCAACGGACTACGCCCGCACGCGCCACGCCTTCGGGCGCGCGATCGGTTCGTTCCAGGCGATCAAGCACAAGCTCGCCGACATCTATATTGGCAACGAGCTCGCGCGCTCGAACGCCTACTATGGCGCCTGGGCGCTGTCGACGAACGCACGCGAGCTTCCACTCTCCGCCGCCGCGGCCCGAATCTCCGCAACGCAGGCTTTCGATTTCGCCGCGAATGAAAGCGTGCAGGTGCATGGCGGCATCGGCTTCACCTGGGAAGCCGATTGCCATCTGTTTCAGAAACGGGCGCGCGAACTCGCGCTTGCGCTCGGACCGCAGCGCGTGTGGAAGGATCGCCTCGTGACCGAGCTCGAACGCAGCAACGCGGCCTGACTAACGGAGACGCGCAATGGATTTCGAAGATACACCGCAGGAAGCCGCGTTCCGCGCCGAGGTGCATGCCTGGCTCGCGGACAACGCCAAGCCCGCGCGCAGTGACCGCGGCGACGATCTGGGGCTCGGCGATTCGCGCGACGTCATGGCAGCGGCCAAAGCCTGGCAGGCAAAGAAGGCGGTGAAGGGCTACGCGCGAATCGCGTGGCCGAAAGAAGCGGGCGGACTCGGGGGCACTGCGATTCAGCAAGTCATCTACAACCAGGAAGAAGCGAAATTCGACGTGGCCGACACGCGCATGTTTGCCATCGGTTTGGGCATGTGCATTCCGACGCTGATGGCCTATGCCTCGAAGGATGTCGGCGCGCGCTACGTCGCGCCTGCGCTTGCCGGCGAGGAGATCTGGTGCCAGCTGTTCTCCGAACCGGCCGCCGGCTCGGACGTGGCGGGTCTGCGCACGCGTGCCGGGAAGGACGGCGCCGACTGGATCGTCAGCGGCCAGAAGATCTGGACTTCGGGCGCGCATTTCTCGGATTACGGATTGTTGCTCGCACGAACCGATTTCGATGCGCCCAAGCACAAGGGTCTGACGATGTTCTTCCTTTCGATGCGCTCCCCAGGCGTCGAGATCCGGCCGATCCGCCAGGCTTCGGGCGGCGCGAATTTCAACGAAGTGTTTTTCACCGATGTGCGCATTCCCGACACGCAGCGTCTGGGCGAAGTCGGGCAGGGCTGGACGGTCGCGCTGACGACGCTCATGCATGAGCGCCTCGCCGTGGGCGGTGGACTTGGCGGCGGCCTCGACGTGAAGGAGTTGCTCACGCTCGCGCGCGAGCTTGAACTCGAGGATGGTCCCGCGCTCAAGAACGCCCATGTGCGTGAGCGAATCGCCGACTGGTACGTGCGCTCCGCCGGTCTCAAATACACCACCTACCGCACGATGACTGCGCTTTCCCGCGGGCAGCAGCCGGGTCCCGAGGCCTCGATCGCGAAAATCGTGGTGGCAAACAAGCTGCAGGAGCTTTGTGCTTTTGCGATGGAACTCGAGGGCGAAGCGGGAACGCTCAAGGGCGAGGATGCGCCCGCGCACGGTGTTTTCCAGCTCGGCTGGATGAGCGCGCCCGGACTGCGCATCGCCGGCGGCACCGACGAGATCCTCCGCAACATCATCGCGGAACGGGTCCTTGGTCTTCCGCCGGATATCCGCGTGGACAAGGACATGCCGTTCAACAAGGTACCGGGAGCACGGTGAACGCGTTGCCTCATGACCCGGCGCCGATCCTCTCACCCTGCATTCAGGTGTGTGCGATCGATCCGGTGACAGGTTTGTGCGCAGGCTGCGGCCGCACGCTCGACGAAATTGCGCGATGGTCATCGATGAGCGAGCAGGAGCGCGCCCGCGTCATGCAACAATTGCCCGCGCGCAAAACCGAACCTGTACGATGAAGTGGTCCTCCCAGAGGAATGATTCGTTCCACGCGACGATTCTTTACGATAGGAATTCCGTACGAACGTTTCAATGAGATGCCCATGCCGCAATTGCCCCGCTCCGATCTCAAGGCGAACACTTACGAATACGAAACCGAGCCGCTCGTCACGCCGAACGGCTTTCGCGAGTACGACGCCCGCTGGCTGTTCGGCAAGGAGATCAACCTTCTGGGGGTCGAGGCGCTGGGGCTGGGGCTCGGCACCTATTTTCACGAGCGCGGCGTGGTTCCCAGAGTCGCGGTCGGCCACGATTACCGGTCATATTCTCTTTCGATCAAGCAGGCGCTCACCATCGGGCTGATGCGCGCCGGCTGTGACGTCATCGATATCGGCATGGTGACGACGCCCGTCGCCTATTTCGCCCAGTTCGCGCTCGATGCGCCCTGCGTTGCCATGGTGACGGCGAGCCACAACGAGAACGGCTGGACCGGCGTCAAGATGGGGGCAGAACGACCGCTCACCTTTGGGCCCGACGAGATGTTGCGTCTGAAGGACATCGTGCTGGGCGGCAAAGGCGTGTCGCGCGCGGGTGGCAGTTTTTCGCGTGCGGACGACATCCGTGCGCGCTATCTCGATGCGGTGACGGAGGGACACAAGCTGTCGCGGCCGATGCGCGTGGCGGTCGCCTGCGGAAACGGCACGGCCGGCGCCTATGGGCCCGAGGCTTTGCGCCGCATCGGCGCGGAGGTGATCGAGGTCGATTGCACGCTCGACTACAATTTCCCCAACTACAATCCCAACACCGAAGACATGAAGATGCTGCATGCGATGGCCGATGCCGTGCGCGCGAACCGCGCCGAAATCTGTCTCGGCTTCGACGGCGACGGCGACCGCTGCGGCGTCGTCGACGACAAGGGCGAGGAAATCTTTGCCGACAAGGTCGGCGTTCTGCTCGCGCGCGATCTCTCCGCGCGGCACGAGCACGCAAAATTCGTTGTCGATGTGAAGTCCACAAGCCTGTTCGAAACCGATCCTGTGCTGAAGGCCCGCGGGGTGGTTACCGACTATTGGAAAACCGGCCATTCCTACATCAAGCGCCGCACCGCGGAGTTGCATGCGCTGGCCGGCTTCGAAAAGAGCGGCCACTATTTCTTCAATCCGCCGGTCGGCCGCGGCTATGACGATGGCATCGTGGCGGCGATCGCGGTGCTCGAAATGCTCGACCGTGCCGGCGGAAAGAAGATGTCGGAACTGGTCGCCGGCCTGCCCAAGACCTGGGGCACGCCCACCATGGCACCCTATTGTCCCGACGAGAAAAAGTACGAGGTCGTCGAGTTGATGACCGCGGAATATGAAGGGCTAAAGGCGCGGGGCGAAAAACTGCTCGGCCAGAACATTGCCCGCATTGTGACGGTCAATGGCGTTCGCGTGTCGCTCGAAGACGGCACCTGGGGACTCGTCCGGGCCTCCTCCAACAAGCCCTCTCTGGTCGTCGTCGTGGAGAGCCCGACGTCGGAGGCAAACATGCGCGCCATGATCCACGATCTCGACACGCGCCTTTCCCGGCACCCCGAGATCGGCGAGTACGACCAGAAGATTTGAGCGGCGCGCAGCGAGTCTTCAGGTGAACACATCCCACAGCATGCGCACGGTGATGATCGCTACGAGTGCCGCAAAGACAAGGTGCAGGCGCTTCATGTCGATGATGTGCGCGAGTGCGGTGCCGGCCGGTTCCGCCGCAAGGAGCGCCGGCGCGATGAGCACCAGCCCCGGCAGGCTGACATAGCCGAGCGACCACGGCGGCAAGACCGTTGCGTGCAGCCCCGCAATAACTGCGCCGAGCGCAGCGGGGAGCGCGACGATGGCGCCCAATGCGGACGCATTGCCCACGGCCAGATCGGCACGCGCGGCGGTCGACATGAGAGTTGGTGCAGCGAGCGTGCCACCCCCCATTCCTGTCACGGCCGCGGAGCCACCGATCAGTGCGGGCAGCACGAGTTGGTGGATGCGCTCGGGAAAATGCGCCGCGACGCGGCGATCGCGGCCGTCCAATGCAAGAAAAACTGCGACCGGCAGCGCGAGAAGCGCAAAGATGATTGCGAGCGTCCGTTCGCCTGCCGTCGCGAACACCACGCTTCCGATCACTGTCCCCGCAAGCAGCGGTACGGCCCAACTGTGCACGAGCGCTGCATCGATTCCACCACTGTTGTGGTGGGCGCGCACGGATACGAGCGAGGCGGGAATGAGTGCGGCCAGCGACGTGCCGATCGCGACATGCATGCGCACGCTGTCGTCGACACCGAGCGTCGCCATGACATGATAGAGCACCGGAACCACCACGATACCGCCGCCGACGCCCAGCATGCCCGCCACGAGGCCGCCCACCACGCCCGCAATGACGAGTCCGAGCGCCAGCACGCCGAGATCGCCCGAGGATGTCGTGTGCAGGATGTCCACGGGCTACGCGGCCACGCTCAAGGGCTGCGGCGAGACATATTCCAGAGCAGCGCGCAGCACGGCAACGCCGGCGCCCGCACGCGTCGCGTGTTCGCTCAGATGCCGCCGAAAAAGTCGGGCGCCAGGTTTGCCGTTGAACAGGCCGAGCATGTGCCGCGTCATCGCGTTGAGGGGCACGCCATCACCCAGCCGCCGCTCGACATAAAGGACATAGTCTTCCACCACTTCATCCAGATCGCGCGCCTCACCCCCGAAGAATCGCGCATCGACGCTGGCGAGCACTGCCGGCGACTGATACGCCGCGCGGCCCATCATGACTCCGTCCACGAAATCCAGATGCCGCGATGCGTCATCGAGCGTCGCGATGCCGCCATTGAGAATGATTGTTAAATTCGGATTCTCACGTTTCACCCGATGGACGAGTTCATGGTGGAGCGGCGGGACATCGCGATTCTCCTTCGGCGACAATCCCTTGAGCCACGCCTTGCGCGCATGCACGATGAAGGTCGACACGCCTTCAGAGACCGACGCTGCGATGAGCGCGCGCAGGCTTTCCTCGGGATCCTGCTCATCCACGCCGAGCCGGCACTTGACAGTCACGGGAATACTTACCGCTTCGCGCATGGCTGCGGCACATTTGGCAACAAGCGCCGGTTCGCGCATGAGACAAGCGCCGAAGCGCCCCGATTGCACGCGATCCGAGGGGCAGCCGATATTCAGATTGATCTCGTCATAGCCAAAATCTTCGGCGATCCGCGAAGCTTCGGCCAGACGCGCCGGTTCGGCGCCGCCGAGCTGCAGCGCGACCGGATGCTCGAACGGATCGAAGCCGATCAGCCGCGCGCGATCCCCGCGGAGCACCGCCTCGGCGGTGACCATTTCCGTGTAGAGCCACGCGTGTCGCGTCAAAAGGCGGTGGAGATACCGGCAATGCCGGTCCGTCCACTCCATCATCGGCGCGACGGAAAAGATTTTTTTTTGTGTTTTCAAGTTGTTAGTGTTTATAGTCATGGACTTAACCGTGAACATGTGCACGCTCGTGTGCACTCAAATTCGCTCAAATACGCCCTGGTTCGACCGCTTACTGCACACGGAACGCACACGTTGGCCACCTTCGTCAGTCTTCCGTCCGGCAATTGGCGCGTCCAGGTGCGCCGCAAGGGCCGGTACGTCAGCGAGACCTTCCGGCGGCGCAAGGACGCCGAGGAATGGGCTCTCGACAACGAGCGCCGGATTGATCGCGGCGAAGCGCCGCGCCGTGCTGGCCACACCGATCCGAGCACATTCGGACATCTCGTCGATCTTCATCTCTCCGATATGCAAGAGGTTGGCAAGTGCCCGCGAAGGTCCAAAGCCTTCAGCTTGGAGTCTCTGCAGAAAAAGCTGGGCAAGGTTCGGATTGCTGACCTAAACCGAGAACGGCTGGTCACATTCGGCAGAGATCGAGCGCGTGAAGGCGCAGGTCCGGTCACGATTCGTGCTGACTTGGGCTACTTAAAAATGATTATCGCGCACGCAGCGGCGGTCCACGGCATCGCTGTTTCTATTGAGCCAGTCGATCTTGCCCGCATTGCGCTCAAGCGGCTGGGGCTGATCGGAAAAGCGAAATCCAGAGACCGTCGGCCAACGCACGACGAGCTCGACCGTTTAATTGCACATCTTGAGGGAAATCCAAAGCAATCAATTCCCGCTGCCCGGATCGCACGCTTCGCCATAGCGACGGCAATGCGACAGGATGAAATCTGTCGCATCCGCTGGCAGGACGTAGATGCAGCGACAAGAACCGTGATTGTCCGAGATCGTAAGGACCCGCGGGACAAGAGTGGCAATCATCAGAAGGTGCCGCTACTGGACGTTGTGGGAATAGATGCTTGGCAGCTTTTGCAGGAGCAAGCAAAGATATCGGGCAACGGGGATCGTGTGTTTCCTTACAACGGACGATCGGTCGGTACTGCATTTCGGCGAGCGTGTCGCGAGTTAGGGATCGACGATCTTCACTTTCACGATCTTCGGCATGAGGCCGCTAGCAGATTATTTGAAGCTGGACTAGCGATCGAACAGGTTGCCCTTGTTACTGGCCACAGCGATTGGAAGATGCTCAAGCGCTATACCCATTTGCGTCCGGAGGACCTGCATCGGATTGTCCCGCGCGTTGTGCCGTATCGCTCGGTCGATGGAACGGCCGGTCCCGACAGCAGACAGAACTTGGAGCTGCCTGCGCCACTGCGTACGGTTGGTATGGATTGACGCACTGACTGGGGGACTGGGGGTCGAGAGTTCAAATCTCTCCGCTCCGACCAGATAACTCGTTGATAGTTCAATATCTTAAGTGGGAAACAAGGGGGCAGAAAAGCAACCATCTTCTCTTAGGCTAACAGGTGGCCTAACGGACCATTATTGGTCCAGGTGAGGCGGCCCGTTTGCGTATGGCACCGGACTGGCGCCACTTGATCGAAAATCGCAGACTGTTTCTAAGCGTGCCGTCCTTCGACAAAGAAACGCGCTCAGCTGCAGGAGGCCGATCAACACACACGCAAATGATCGACTCTACACCCATCAAGGCGCATCGCTCGGCATCGGGCGCAAAAAGGGGGAACAGACACAAGCGATTGGACGCTCGCGCGGCGGGCGCAATACGAAAATCCACGCAATCGCAGATGCTAAAGGCCGTATTCTTTCCCTCCTTCTGACCGGCGGCGAAGCGCATGATTGTCCACCGGCAACGCGGCTGATCCGCCGAACCAAACCGGCGAAGAAACTCCTCGGTGATAAGGCCTACGACAGCGAGGAGTTGCGACTTATGGCTCAAGGATCGCGGCACCAAAGCTGTTGTTCCCAATCGATCAAACCGCAAGCAGCCTTTCCGTTTCGAATCGCAAGACTTATAAATTGCGATACCCCGTCGAGAACGCTTTCTGCAGGCTCACCGACTTCCGCCGCATCGCCACCCGCTACGACAGGCTCGCTTGACTAATTTGTATTGCTCGACGGACCGTCTCAGTCGTCGTGGCGCTGCCGTGAAGAATCTGTCCCATAGCTCGTCCCTCCGCAGATCGTGATACAACGCACCACGACTCTTCGGGACTAAACAGTGCGGCAGTCACATTCCACCGAGGCCTCGGAGCCCTTTAAGAGAGACCTATGGTAGCCAGTTTCGCAGGCGTTCCATGAGCGTCGGCTGACGCGGCTGCCACTGTGCGCGCACGCCTGAGTAGGCATCGGCGACCTGCTGCATCATGTCTTCCCGCGCGAGCAGGCGGGCGAGCGTCGCGCGGCGATAGCGCCAGGACTTCCAGGCCTCGTCGGGCCAAGTCTCGTCATCGGCGCGTTCCGCCGCGGCGGCGTAGTGCCGGAACGCTTTCAAGAGGATCGCATCTCTCTTCTTCACATCGCGCACAGCGGCTGCGTCGTTGTCGTCCTTTTCGCCAAAGCGCGCCAAGGCGTTGGGCTCACCTGCGTCCGCACCCTTGCGATACCAGCCCCACGCTTTGGCAAGATTTTGCAGAAGCGCGGGGTGCAACGCACGTTTGCCGGCCAAACCGTGTTCGTACAGCTGACCGAGTTCAAAAGCGGCAATTGGAACGCCGTGCTGCCAGGCCTGTTCGTACAGCGAGACGGCGCGGGCGGGATCGAGCATTTTTGCGGCGGGATCGACGAACAAGTTTGCGAGATCGACGCGCGCAGAACGATACCCCGCGGAAACCGCCGCCTCGAATTTGTTCGCCGCGCCCTTCGGATCGCGCTTCGCCAGCAAAGCTCGGCCAAGTTGATAGTCAAATCGCGGCGAGTGGCCTGAGCCTGGGTTCGCTTGAGTACAGGCGGAAACGGCAACATCGCCGGCGATCTGATCCTGCATCACTCCCGGCGCGGCACGATCAGGATCGTAAGGCGCGGCAGCTGCAGAATCGCATTTGGAAACATCGTTCTCCCACTGACGAACCCGCGGGTCCGGCGGCAATCCGAGCTCAGATCGCTCGATGTCGGACAAGGCGTCAAATTCTGCCGCTTCCTCCCAGGCGATCTGTCCATCCAGCCCAGCGGGAACATATGCATCCCAGATTCGCACTGTGTTGTCGCTAAACGGGGTGACGATGCGATGCCCATCAGGCGAGAAATCGGCTTTGTGAACGAATCCGCCGTTGCTGAAAATTACCGCGAGTTGCGTTCCGGTGGTTGCATCCCACAAGCGCACGCTCCCATCTCGCGATGAGGTAACGACGCGCTGTCCATCGGGCGAGAATTCGGCAGAGTAGACCTTATCGCCATGACCATAAAGCACCGCAAGCTGCATGTTCGTTGCTGCGCTCCAAATGCGCGCGGTGCCGTCTCTGGATGCAGTAACAATGCGCTGTCCGTCGCGAGCAAACGAACCCGAGAACACGACGTCGCCGTGCCCGCTAAGCACGGCAAGCTGCGCGCCTCTGGCTGCGTCCCACAGGCGGGCGGTCTTGTCTCCGGATGCGGTAACGATGCGCTGTCCGTCCGGGGAAAAAGCCGCGCTGAAGACGTAACCTTTGTGGCCGGAGAGCATGGCAAGTTGGGCGCCGGTGCCCGCATCCCAAATGCGCGCGGAATTCTCGGCGGTAGCTGCAGTAAGGATGCGCTGGCTGTCCGGCGAAAACACCGCGGTATAGGCGTAGCCGCTGGATAGCACGGAGAGTTGGGCCCCCGTGGTCGCATCCCAGATGCGAGTGGTCTTGTCGGTGGATGCGGTTACGACCCGCCGCCCATCAGGCGAGAAAGCAGCGTCCTGCACGGTGCCCGTGTGGCCGGACAGAAAATTGAGCTGCATGCCCGTTGTTGCGTCCCAAGTCCGCGCAGTCCTGTCGTTGGATGCCGTGACGATGCGCCGGCCGTCCGGTGAGAACGCGGCGGAGTTGACCGTTTCACGATGACCAGAGAGCACGGCTAGCAGCGGACCGGCGCCAACGTCCCAGATGCGCGCGGTGTTATCGCCGGATGCGGTGACAATGTGCTGTGCGTCCGGCGAGAATCTTGCAGAGTAGACAACTTCGCTATGACCGGACAGCACAGCGAGCTGCACGCCGGTGGCGGAGTCCCAGATGCGCGCGGTCTTGTCGTTGGATGCGGTCACGACCCGCCGCCCGTCAGGCGAGAAAGCAGCCGTGTTCACCCCGTGACCGTGACCGGAGAGCACGGCAAGCTGTGCTCCAGTGGCGGCGTCCCAAATGCGCGCTGTTCTATCGTCGGACGCAGTGACGATGCGTCGCCCGTCCAGTGAGAACTCGGCCGATTGGACGATATCTGCATGGCCATGTAGCACGGTTAGCTGCATACCGCTGGCGGCATCCCAGATGTGCGCGGTGTTATCGGATGCGGTGACAATGTGCTGTGCGTCCGGCGAGAATCTTGCAGAGTAGACAACTTCGCTATGACCGGACAGCACAGCGAGCTGCACGCCGGTGGCGGAGTCCCAGATGCGCGCAGTCTTGTCGTTGGATGCGGTCACGACCCGCCGCCCGTCGGGCGAGAAAGCAGCGGAGTTCACCCCCAGACCGTGACCGGAGAGCACAGCAAGCTGTGCTCCTGTGGCGGCGTCCCAAATGCGCGCTGTTTTGTCGTTGGACGCCGTCACGATGCGTCGGCCGTCCGGTGAAAAAGCGGCAGATTGGATAATATCTGAATGGCCGCGCAGCACGACTAGCTGAGCAGCCGTGGCGACGTCCCAAATGCGCGCAGTTCCGTCGACCGACGTGGTAACGATGCGTTTGCCGTCCGGCGACCAAGTGGCCCAACTGACGGGAACAGCATGTCCGAGTACGGCGACCTGACGGTCCTCGGCACGGATTTCCTGGAACACACTGACGGCTGCCGCTCTGTTGATTTCCGTTGATTGCCGGTGCGCAAGAACCTCGACGATAATCCGTTGCGCGCCCGGAATATCGCCCTCCTTAAGTCGCGCCGTCGCCACTTGGGTGAGCAGCCGCGTCTCGCCCTGCGCCATCTGATCGCGCGCGTCCAAGGCTTCGTTCCCGCGCCGATACGCAATCCAACCAGCAGCCGAGGCGAGAATGCCAAGTACGGTCATCGCGGCCGCAACTGCCTGCACGATGATCTGGCGCCTCCTTTTGCGCTCGCGCTCGGCGTTGTCTCGTGCGCGACAGGCTAGAAAATACTCGCGCTCGAACGGCTGCAGAGCGCCGGCAAAATGGGCTGGAGACAGCAGCTGCTCCACCTCCTCCAAACGTCCGCTGCCGTGGACGAACCAACTTTTTCCATGATCGGCCGACGACCGATGCGCTCGCCATTCTCGCGCCGCGTTGCGCACACCATCGAGCGCCCGCAAAGCATCGCGTTCTTCGGCGATCCAGGATCTGAGCGCCGGCCACTGTCGCAGAATCGCTGCATGAGCCACTTCAATCGTGTCGGTGGCGATGCCATCGATGATGTTCCTGTCGCTGACGAGCAGGCGCTGGTCGACGAGATGACGGACAAGCTGAAGCGTTGCTCCGGGCAACGCAGCCACGCGTTCGACCCGACAGCTCGGCTCGCCATCCGCTTCGTCCAGATGCACCAGCGCCGGAATCAAGGCAGCGCGAGCCAATCTTTCAAGTTCGACGCGCTCGTGTGGCAAAGCAGGATCGCGCTGGGCCTGCGCAAAAGCCGCATCGACTGCGCTCTTGATTGCCCCCTGCAATCCGCCCAGATCATCGGTGTATTCCGCCAGCGTCAGCGTTTCTCCGCCGCGGTGGCGGAGCCAGAGCCGTTCCATCGTAAAGGCGAGCAGGGGAAGCGCATCGCCGGTAGCCAAATCGCTGAGAAGCCGCTCGGTCAGCGCGGGCTCAATGGCGAGCTTCGGGTTGGCGAGCCGCACAGGTCCCTCAATCACGTCCTTGAAAGCGCCGTGCGGAAGACGTGCGAGACTGAATGGCAGCAGTCGAACCTCTGCAAGCCTCGGCTCGTTTTGCAGCTTTTCGAAGGCATCAGGGCGGATCGTCGCAAGAATGATGGCATCGCGATCCGTACGCACAACGTCGGCCAGAAGTTCGAACACCCGCCCGGATTCGGTGTTCTCCGCTGCGAAGAGCTCCTCGGCCTGATCGATGGGAATGACGATCGTGGGAGGCCGCGCGGCATTGGCCTGGCCTGTACTCTCCGCGATGCGCCCCAAGCGCTCAACGACGGGCTCGCGCAGGCTTGCGAACAGGCGCGCGAAATCGTGGGGGCCGCTCAAACCAGCCGGATCGCCGACAAGGCTTGCAGCCAATCCACGGGCACCGGTCAGTGCAGCGCGCTCCGGCCGAATCACGGGCAAGACAAGGAAATTTTCTACATCCTGCCTCAGCCGCGAGAGCAGACCTGCCTTCAGGAAAGAGGATTTACCGGCCCCGGACGCACCAAGAATGACGAGCATGCTCCTGGCGCTGCCGCCGCGCATGCGGCGCAAAGCATCGAGCCCTTGAGCGATGGGAGCATCGCGGCCAAAGAAAATCTCCTGATCCTGTTCATCCAGGGATTGCAGGCCACGATAAACGGGGCGTTGCGGCGCGGCAGATGCCGCAGAGGGCTCCGCAACGGCATTTTCCGGGATCCTTAGCCGATAACCGACTCGCGGAATTGTTTCGATTGAAAAGACATTACCGCTGGCTTCCGCCGCCTTGCGCAGACGGCTTATGCAGTTATTGATCGCATCTTCGCCGACGACGACACCATCCCAGCAGCTTTCGATCAGATCGTCGCGCGACACAACGCTGCCGCGGGCGCGAGCGAGGGCCACGAGAACCTGCATGACGCGCCGGTCGATGCTTTCGCGGCGACCATCGCGCCCAACCTCCCTCAGGGAAGGTCGCACCTCGATCTGGCCAAGCGTGAAATCGGGCTCATGCGCGAGATCGATGCGCGCGATCGCGGCAGCGTGCGTGAACCGCTCGTTCAAGCACCAAACCCGATTTGGCGGCACTTTGGCGGCGACTCGTTAGGTCCGCGCCCTTTCGCGCGGCCGCAAACAGAGCCGAACATGCGCACGAACCGCAGCTGGTGCGCCGGCAAGGGGATGAGTCCGGGGAAGTCGAATTCGGTCGTCATGGCCTGCCCCAAGTGGCCCTAAACCCCGAGCGTAGCGCAGTCAGCGGCGCATTACGAGGGCACGGGAGCCGGGCCAGCACGGTCGGGCGGCCCGATTGGAGGAGGATTACATGACCGGAATCCACAACATCACAGTCGCCATCTCAGCCATCGCGACCTTCGCGATCGCATTTTCGGCGAACGCCGGCGCTATGAGCGGGCCGAAGGTGATCGCGGAGCTCCGGCATGCGCAAACCGCGCCGTTGCGCGATCTGATCCGTGAATACGGGCGGAAGGGCGCGCTCGGCGCGCATACTATCATTCCCCTTCATCGGCTCCGGGTCGGTCGCGGTACCAGAGATGCTCTGGGCAACACCACGCTCCTGGCGGCTCTGAACACGACCGATGAGCTGAATTTCGAGGGAGTGGATTTCATCTGCTCTCCTCCGGGCTACTGCGTGTCGCCGTCTCCGAGCGGCGCTGTCGGCGCCACGGAATATGTTCAATGGGTCAACACTGAGTACGAGGTCTACGACAAATCGACTGGCGCACCCCTCTCCGGTCCGATCGCTGGCAACACGCTGTGGTATGACGCGTTTGGCGCGTCGGATCCGTGCGGCGGCAACAACGAAGGCAATTCAGTTGTGCTATACGACAAGGCCGCCGGACGGTGGGTGCTCGAGCAGCAAAAGTGGGATACTCCGCCATTTTTTGAGTGTATGGCCGTGTCGACATCGAGCGACGCGTTGGGGAGCTACAACGTCTATGAGTTTTCCCTGGGCAGTACACAGGAACCGCTTTATCCGGAGCTGGGCACCTGGCCGGCGAGCGGAAATTCAGGCTACTTCCTGACTGCCGATAACTACGCAAAAGACAGGAAGGGATCCTGGACGTTCGATGGCGCCATGCTGTGTGGCATAGACCGGGCGAGCATGCTCGCGGGCGGTGCCGCCAGCATGCAGTGCTTTCAGCTCAGCTCGACCTATGGCGGTGTTCTGCCGGGCGATCTCGACGGAACCACGCTTCCGCCTTCCGGTGCGGACGAGAATTTTGCGGATTTCACCGGCACCAAGGCAGTCAATTTCTGGCATATGCATGCCGATTTCGCGAACCCCAACAACACGACGCTTGTGGGGCCGACTGCCGTTGCGGTGCCCAGCTTCACTGCACTCTGCGCCAGCGGGGATTGTGTCCCCCAGAAGGGTACTTCTACGTCTCTGGAGTCGATGGGGGAGCGCCTGATGTACCGGCTGGCCTATCGCAACTTCGGGGATCACGAGTCGCTCGTGACCAACCACTCTGTTCAGGTGAACAGGAGGGGCGCGGTGCGCTGGTATGAATTCCAGAATCCAGCCCATCCGACGCTGGCTCAGAGTGGCAATGTCGTGGATTCCTCGCTGTGGTACTGGATGGGCAGCATCGCAATGGACAAGGCGGGCGATATGGCGGCCGGCTTTAGCACTTCGTCGGGCACAGCATATCCCGGCATCAATTACGCCGGCCGCTCAGCGGGCGATCCGGCCGGAACAATGAGCGCGCATGCCGGGCTCACCACGACGGGCGGCGGCAGCCAGACGGAGCCCTACTGGGGCCATCGCAGCAGCATGTCGGTCGATCCTGGCGACGATTGCACCTTCTTCTACACGACAGAGTATCTGCAATTGAGCGGCGGGTTCTTCAACTGGAGTACGCGCGTGAACTCATTCAAGTTCAACACCTGCAATTAGTCTGTTTGCGCAGGTGGCGCGCGGAAATGGGCGCCGCCATTCCCGTTTCAAGGCAAGGAGAGGAGCACATGAAAATCGTTCACTACGCACTGATCGCGCTGATCGCATTTGCGCCACAGGCTGTTTTGGCGAAGGCACGCATCAAAGTTACTCCGGCCACCGATCATCCTCGGGGAAAAATTTCCGTCAAGGGATCGGGATTCCAGGCCAACGAGTCGATCAACGTCCGTTGGGACAACAAAAAACTTCTCTTCACGGTCAACAGCGACGGAAGCGGAAGTTTTCCCAAACAGAAGACGAAAGTGCCGAAGAGCGCGCTTCCTGGCGCTCATACGGTCAATGCCAAAGGCGCCAACGGCGATTCTGCCAAGGCAACCTTCACCGTGACCACACCGTGGGTGGAACATGGATTTACCGCCGCCGGCACGCGTGACAACGCTTATGAGAATGTCATCTCCACGAGCAACGTCGGCAGTCTCGTCAACGTCTGGACTGCGGCCCTTGGCAGTTTCGTGTATTCCTCTCCGGCGGCGGCGAACGGTGTCGTCTATGTCGGTTCGGAGGACACCAAGCTCTATGCTTTCGATGCAGCAACCGGCAACGTGCTGTGGACCGCGAGCGCAGGAGGCCCGATCGACTCCTCCCCGGCAGTGGCGAACGGTGTGGTTTATGTCGGCTCCGAGGGCGACAAGCTCTACGCGTTCGACGCCTCGACCGGCTCGACGTTGTGGACGGCCGCTACCGGAGGCAAGATTTACTCTTCCCCGGCGGTGGCGGACGGCGTGGTCTATGTCGGCTCGGACGACTACAACTTGTACGCCTTCGATGCCTCGACCGGCGCGCAGCTGTGGTCGGCGGCGACCGGAAGTTACATTCGTTCCTCCCCGGCGGTGGCCAACGGCGTCGTGTATATCGGTTCGGACGACAACAATCTCTACGCGTTCGATGCCGCGACCGGCGCAACACTGTGGAGCGCAGATCTCGGTAGCCTTGTTAATTCGTCCCCAGCGTTAGCCAACGGCGTGGTTTACGACGGAACGTCGAACGGCGAGCTCTACGCCCTCGACGCCGCGACAGGCGCGACGCTATGGACCGCAGCCATCAAGAGCACACAGTCTTCACCCGCGGTCGCCGATGGGGTCGTCTACATCGGCGGCGACCCGGAGGAGAACACGCTCTACGCAATCAATGCTGAAACGGGCGCGCTGCTGTGGTCCTTTACGGCCGGAACCGGCCTGACAACTTCCCCGGCAGTGGCGAATGGCGTGGTTTATGAAGGCTCGAGGGACGACATCCTTTACGCCCTCGACGCTACGTCGGGCACGTTGCTGTGGTCTTTTACAGCAGGATCAGTGATTTATTCCTCGCCGACTGTGTCGGACGGCATGGTCTATGTCGGAACGGACGGCTCGTCCGACCACAAGCTCTACGCCTTCGCGCTCGGCGGGAAAAACAACGCTGCCTATAAGAAGCGGCTGACCTCGAAGCAATCCGGAAATCGATAGCGAGGTGAAAACGCCGTGACGTGCGGCAAGGGGGCCTGAACTTTGGCATGTGGACTCAACGGCGCATCTGTTTGTTCTTTGGCAATTGCAAAGGTGTTCGTGATAAAAGCCGTTGTGCATATTCCAGCGCCCCGGAGCGCGCATATCGTATTCTTCAATTTGCGTGTCGTCCGCAGTGTCCGCGTAGTCATCGAACCATCGGCGCTCGACTGGTTCTGACATAACTCGCGGCCTTTCCAGAGATTGACGTGCGTGATAGAAACAACATCATTATATTGACGCTGGCCCGCCAGCGTAATTGGGCGTGGGTGAAGAAATGGGGGCAGGGAGGCTCGACCGCGCGATGGAAACCGGGCGGTTCGCACGGGTGAGACTGGCACAATAAGAAATAGAATAGCCGTTGGATACCGGCAGGATACTAGAGGGGATACCAGAGGCAAACGTCCGTTGAGCGTCAGGCGCGCTAACTGTCCGCTTGATTGGTGCAAGTGCATGACCGATCAGGATTTGACGAGCTCCTCTGTGTCAGCAGCGATCAACGCGAGGGCCGCACTACAGGGACACCAATGCAGATGATTCCGGAGATTTCCATGCTCTTGCCCCGCCTGATGATGATGTGGAAAGCGCCGCCGCCGTGCTCGTCGCGAAGCCAATCGAAGAGATCGGAAAACGGCATGCCGACAAAAATTGCGGGCACGACCTTTTCATCATCGCGCATCCTGTAGACGTACATCCGTAGTCGAGGGTCGCTGTCATCCAAAAGCTGGAACAGCAATTCATCGAGCCTGCTATTTCCAAAAATGTGTGGGATAGTGCGATTTCGTTTGCGCTTCTGCGGTTTTGTCATGGCTCGCAACCTGGTGTGTGGCCCGTGTGTGGGTGGTGTGCGGCATAGTGTGCGGCACGGTGTGCGCCGTGAGTATTTCGACCGAAGTCTCGAACGGAGCGAAAACGTGCTCGGGGCTACCGCAGCCTTGTGTTTCTACTCGTCACGCCCAGAATTCTTGCCAGTGTCCGACGTTGAGCATCGGCGATTTCCGGCGAGCCATGCCTCCAGATCGCCAATTGCGTACAAGACTGCTCGCCCCATCTTGAAATATTGGGGACCAGCGCCGGTGACGCGCAGCTTTTCGAGCGTCCTGGGTGACAGGCTTAGATATCGTGCCGCAGCACGCATCCGCACGTATTCCTGTTGGTGCGTGATTTCGGTCATGTTTGGCCTCATCAGAAGTTCGGAATCGTGGCGAACGCCATCGATCTGAGGCCAATTTAGGAGAACGAACGACGCAGAAAAGAATCGCAAGAATATTGCGTGGTGCAAAATCAATGCACGGGATTTTGCGCCACCGTCAAACCGCCAAGCATGCGTTCAAGCAACGCGGCAGAATCTCGGATTTTCTGCTCACGGCGCTGCATTCTACGGAGGATCGCCGCTTCTGAGATTGTCGCACGGCCTCCTTTCCGTAATTCCTTGACCAACAGGCGCGCGGCATTGCGGTCGCTGTGGCCGTCCTTCCGCAACGCGCTGAACCTTGCGTGATGCTTCGTCTCGTCCTCCGGGGACATTTCACAGGGGCGCCCCCTCTTTCGATGCGCTCTTACCTGGAATCCCGGAACATGCGCGACGGCCAGGCATAAGGACAGCATTTGCCAGCGATTTGAGTCGTCTCTCGAAATTCGGAAGTGATCCATGAGGAGTGGAAGTTTTTGGTCGAACTCCCAACGCGATCTGGGAACAGAGCGTGAATCGCTGGAAAAGTCTGGCAGAGGCGCGATGAACCCGCTTCCGTTCGTGCCAGATGGTCGGGAGCGCCGCCGGAAGCGCCTCAGTCTGTGCCTCAGTCGCGGCTTCAGCGGTTCGGCGAGTGCGCCGGAATAGACCTGCGATGTTGATTTCGGCTTTTGCCATTGCGTCATGGCGTCACCATTGTCACTGACCTTCAGCGAATCGAGCGCGCGGTACTTGGCTTGACTACGATCGCGCTCCCTCAAATCACGCGTGGTGCGTCCAAGCACACTCCGGTGCATTCCGTTTGGCAAGGGGAAAGAGGTCGGACCGTCTCAGCGCGAATTGATTGTTCGGGCTATGGAAACGACGCGAGATTTCGGCGCTCCCCCTACATGCACTATGATTTCTGTCGTATTCATAAAAGCGTTCGCCCGCTCCCCGCAAGGGCCGCTGGCATCACGGATCGCGTGTGGGATATGGCGGACGTTGCCGCACTGATCACCGCTCAGGTAGGGCCTGCCGCAGTACGCGGGCGATACAAGAGGCGGCCAGCTTGGAAAGGAAACGTCATGTCACTTTCAGACCTTGCATCCATTGGCAGCCTTGTCAGCGGCGTCGCCGTACTGGTGTCGCTTGTCTATCTGTCGTTGCAGGTGCGGCAAGCCGAGAAGAACCAGCGGGCGCTCATGAACCAGGGTGCTATTACTCGGGTCACCGATATCCTCGTGGGGATGACACAACCGGCAATAAACGCTGCGCGCACGAGGATGGAGGAAGGCGCAACAAACTTCACTGCCGAGGAGATTGTCCATTTGCAAATGGTGATGCGCGCTACACTCCTTAACCTTCAGGATGTTTGGGTTCAGCACAGGAATGGTTTGATCGACCAAATCACGTTTGACAACAGCATCGGATTCTGGCGGTCCGCTCTGGCTCAACCTGTCAATCGGGCGCTCTGGATGCATAGCCGCCCGACCTATGCAACAGAAATGGCGAACTTTGTGGACAAATTGATCGAACAGTCGCCACTTGCCAAACCTGTCGACCTCGTTGCCCAGCTCAAATCCGATCTCGCGGAGGTCTTGCGCTGACGGAAATTGGGCGGCGCCAGGGTGATCTGTTGCCTTGATGGTATTTAATGCGACCCTTAGCGACTATGCCGTTCGAAACGTCAATTTGAACAACGCGCCGCCGCGAGGCGCGTCCGCGACATCGATCCTTCCTCCGTGAATACGAACGATTTCGGCGACGATCGACAGACCGAGGCCCGCGCCGGTCGAGTTTGGGTTCCTTCCGCGCCAGAACCGTTCGAAGATATGCTGGCGATCTTCCGCAGGTATGCCGGGGCCACTGTCTGCGACCGTGACGGCCCCATCGGGGAAGACGACGACGCTCACTTCAGTCCCGACTGGCGCATGATAAACTGCGTTTTCGATGATGTTCCGCAACGCGTCGGATATTGCGTCGGCATTTCCCTTTACCATCACGGGTTGATCCGGCGCATCGAGTCCCAATTCGCGCCTCCTTGATATCGCCCATGGCGCAAGATATTCGACGACCTGCGCAGCGATCTTGGAGAGATTGACCGGCTCGCTGACGTTCACGGGCGTCGCGTCGAGCCGCGCGGCACGCAAGAGCTGATCGACAAGCCGGTTCATCCTCGTAGCGTCGCTGCGCAAGGTTTCCACGGACTGGTCGGCGGCGACATCGTCGAGACCCGCCGTCAGCATGGTGAGCGGCGTACGCAGTTCGTGTGCGGCATCGGCGGTAAATCGCCGCTGCATTTCAATGCCTTTTTCGAGACGGTCGAAGGCCTGATTGACCGCGCGCACCAATGGAACAAGTTCGGTCGGCAGTCCTTCCAACGGCAGGCGCACGCCGGTTGAGCCGGGATCGATTTTGGCGGCCCGTTGCGAAACCGCAGACACGGCCCTCAGCCCTTGTCGGATGCTCCAGATGCCGATCGCCAGGGTCACAGCCGCGAAGAGCGGCAGGAGCCAGGCGACGCTGCGCACAAACTCCGCGAACAGCGCCTCCGCCACTTCGTCGGCGTCGGATGCGTGCGCCACCGTAATCGAAGCAAGCCCCGCAGCGGTGCGCTCGAGAATCGTCACGCCGTAATAGTCGATCCTTCCCTTGCCGAAATCCTCGAGATGAAAATAGCGGGGCTTGTCGGTCGCCATCGGCCAGCGCCCTACAAGAGCTGCAAAGTTCGGCGTAGAGACAAGCGCATTTCCGCGCGGCAGGCGGATCGCATAGAGATTGGCCGCGCGGGTTGCGTCATAGCGCTGCAGCGATTTCTGCGAAAGATCGACTCGTATGCGTCCGCCCCCCAGCGGCTCTACAGAATGTGCAAGCTCGCCCGCTCGTGCGAGAAGCCTCCCATTGTGTGCCGTGTTGGCTGCCTGCCTCCCCTCCCAAAAAAGCGTCTCTATGCCGACCGTCGTGGCCGCCAGAAAAACAAACACCAGACGCAAGGCAAGCTGCGCCTGGAGCGATCGAGGCCACAATCTCCTCACGGCTTTTCCGTCAACAGATAGCCGACTCCCCTGACCGTATGGATTTCCGGCGTGGCCCCCGCTTCCATGAGCTTCCGCCGCAAATGAGAGATGTGCACCGGAATGGCGTTTGATCCGAGTTCGTCGTCGATGCTGTACAATCTTTCTTCCAGCACGGCTTTTGGCACGACGCGTCCGACGCGGCGCATGAGATATTCCAGGACCGCGAGCTCTCTGCGCGGTAACTGCAAAGGTTTTCCGCCCACGCCGACGTCGCGCCCGACTGTGTCGAAGACGATGTTTCCGGCTTCCAGAACGACGCCCAGCGCCTGCCCCGGCCGGCGCAGGAGCGCGTTGATCCGCGCAACGAGTTCGGTAACGGCAAACGGCTTTACGAGATAATCGTCGGCGCCGACATTCAGCCCCAGCACGCGGTCCTCGACGGCATCGCGCGCGGTGACGACAAGGACCGGGACGGCGATTCCCGCGCGGCGGACGGCTGCGATGATGTCGAGGCCGTCGCTGTCCGGTAGCCCAAGATCGAGAATGGCGCCGTCATAGCTTGCCATGCCCAATGCCGCGATCGCATCCGCTGCCGTCCCCACCACGTCTGCGACAAAGCCGGCGCGCCCCAGGGCAGATCGGACCAGCTCGGCAATCCTTTTTTCGTCCTCAACGACCAACAGGCGCATCGTCAACCTGCAATTTTATGAGGTCCCACCTTCGCGTCGGGCCCCGCGGCCAAACGATTTGCCGCTAATCCTCGAGAGGCGGCATTGACGTCAATACCTCGCTGGCGTTCGCTCGTTCGAGCACCGGATTGTCCTTGCGCATTTCTCCATCACGGAAAACGAGAACGCGCTTGGCAAATTGGGCGATGTCCGGCTCGTGCGTGACCATGACGATGGTCAATCCGCGAGCGTTCAGACCCTGCAGCACTTCCATGATTTCCACCGACGTGCGGCTGTCGAGGTTTCCGGTGGGTTCGTCCGCTATGAGGATCGAAGGCTGGTTCACGAGCGCCCGCGCGATCGCAACGCGCTGTTGTTGTCCACCCGACAATTGCGACGGGAAATGACCCGCGCGATTGTCGAGACCAACGAGCGCGAGCGCGACCAGGGCACGCCGGGACCGTTCCGCTTTGTCCAACCGCGCGTAGAGCGTCGGCAGCGCGACATTTTCGAGGGCGGTCGTCCGGGAGATCAGATTGAACCCCTGAAACACGAAGCCCAACTTTTGATTCCGGACGGCCGCGAGCGCTTTCTTGTCCAGCTGTTTCACATCGATACCCGAGAGATAGTAGGCACCGGACGTCGGGTGGTCGAGGCAGCCGATGACATTCATCAACGTCGACTTCCCGCTGCCGCTTGCCCCCATCACGGCGACAAACTCGCCAGCATCAACTGACAATGTCACACCGCGAAGTGCATGGACGCGCGTCTCGCCCATATCGTAGTATTTGTGAAGTTTTTCAGCGCGAATGACGGCGTGATTTTCCTCTTGCATCGCCGGCTCGATCCTGTCCTACCGGCGCGCAGCAGTCTGGGCACTGAGAGACGCGGTCACGACATCATCGCCTTCCGATAATACGCCGGTGATGACTCTCACGATCTGCGTGTAGGCGTGGTCGGTAATTCCGACTTCGATCTTCACCGGCTGAAGTCCGCCGCCAGACTTCGATTTCCAGACGATTGCGGCTTCCCGCTTCGCCGCGTGCCTCGTCGCGCGGCCACTCTCCTCCTGCGACGTTTCGGCTTCGATGCCGTAGCGCGCATACAACGCGCGGATCTCGTCAGGCGGCAAGGGCGGCATGAACCGTAGGGCGGTGTTGGGAATCTTGAGAACGTCGTCGACAGTGGCGACCGGGATCGTCACGAAGGCGGTCATGCCGGGAAAGAGCAACAGCTTCGGATTGGCAAAGTCGATGATCGTGTCATAGGTCACGACGTTCTGGACGGTGGTCGCATTCATGCGGATCTGGCTGACGATGCCTTCAAAAATGTCTTTCGGGAAAGCGTCCACCTTGAAGGTGACATGGCGGCCGACCTTGATCCGGCCGACGTCCGATTCGTCGGTCTTTGCGTAGACCTGCATCTTCGTCAGGTCCTGCGCGATCGTGAATATCGTCGGCGCCTGGAGCGATGCGGCCACGGTTTGACCGACATCGACGCTGCGCGCGACAACGGTCCCGTCGATGGGCGAGCGGATCGTCGTATAGTCCAGATTCGTCTGCGCAACGGAGACCGCCGCTTCCTTGAGCCGGACCTGGGCCTCCGCTTGCGTGGCGGCGGCCGCAGCGGCCTCGGTACTGGCCTTGGCGACCTCGTAATTCGCTTTTGCCTGATCGAACAATTGTTGCGACTCCGCATTGGCGCCGATCAGCCCCTCGGCGCGTCCATAGTCCGCTTTCGTTTGCGCCAATGTCGCGCGCGCCTTCTGAAGACCGGCCACGCTCGCCGACACATTCGCCCGTGCGTCTTCCAGATCCGCGACGGCCTCCTGCAACGCACCCTGAAACAGCGCCGGATCGATCAGCGCGACAGCTTCGCCGCGATGGACGCGCGAATTGAAGTCGGCGTTCAATTTTGCGATCGTGCCGGAGACCTGCGATCCCACCTGAACCGTCGTCACGGCATTGATCGTGCCGGTCGCCTCGACGACATCGTGAACATCGCCGCGCTCGATCCTGGCTGTCACATATTGCGCCGGGTCGCCGCCGCGAAATCCGAGAATCACGGCCAACACCGCAACCACTCCGGCTGCGCCGCCGGTAATGCGCTTATGCGACTTCGTCCATGCCCACGCGGATTGAATCAACATCATCGGACGCGAAGATGCTCTAATTCGAGATTCCATTTTCACTCGTACCGTAGTGCTTCGATGGGATTGAGCTGCGAGGCCTTGCGCGCGGGGTAATAGCCGAAGAACACGCCGACCGTGATCGAGAAGAATGCGGCGATCAGGATGGACAGGATCGAGATCTCCATCGACCAGCCCATGGCTTTCCCGATCACAAACGATCCTGCGATCCCGAACATGACGCCGGCGCTGCCGCCTACCATGCTCAGCATCACGGATTCGCCCAGGAATTGCAGCCTTATGGCTTCCTCCGTTGCGCCCACCGCCACACGCACGCCGATCTCGCGCGTCCGCTCCGTGACCGACACGAGCATGACGTTCATGATTCCGATGCCGCCGACGACAAGCGACACGGACGCGACAGCGATCAGCAAAAGCGTGAGCGTCCTGCTGGCTTCGAGCTGCGCTTTGATGACGTCCTCCGGATTGCGGATGTTGAAATCGTCCACCTCGTCTTGCCTGAGATGGTGCCGATCCCTGAGCACAGCGGCCGCCTGCTGGCCGGCCAGCTTCACGACGTCCTGCGAGACAGCGGAGCAGAGAATATCGTCGAGCCAGGTGACGCCTTTCACCTTTTTCTGCACCGTCGTGTAAGGAAGGAGAATCTCGTCGTCCTGATCCTGGCCCGACGCCGAAAAGCCCTTTGGTTCAAGCGTTCCGATGACCCGGCAGGGAAGCCCGCTCACGCGGACTACCTTTCCGATGGGATATTCCGGCCCGAAAAGCTGCTCGCGCACGGTCCTGCCGATCACGCAGACATCCGCGCCGCTGTCGACGTCGTCCTGCAAGAACGAGGCGCCTTCCGCAATCGTCAGGCGTTTGATGTCGAAATAGTCAGGGCCGACGCCGCGATAACGTGTGAACCAATTCTGGTTGCCGTAAATGAGCTGCGTGGAGCCGTCGACATTTGGCGAGACGCTTTTGATCAGCGGGACCTGTTTCTTGATGGCGAGCGCGTCGGCCATGGTCAGTGTGGGGCTCGCGTCCGTTCCCGTCCGTACCCCGTTGACGGCCCGCCCGCCCGCTTCGATCCACACGAGGTTGTCGCCTAAATTGTTGAGCTGACGCTCCACCTGCATCTGGCCTGCCCTGCCTATGGCCACGACGCAGATGACCGCGGCAATGCCGATTGTGATCCCCAGGACAGTGAGCAGGCTGCGCAGCTTGTTGCGCATGAGTGCCCGCAGGGCAGATTCGATTATGACGCTGTAATTCATCCGGCCCTCCGACCGGGCCAAGCTCGCCGTCTTTGTTTAAGGCAGTATTATGGAACCGGCGCCGGGCTCCGAAAGGCAACGATGCGGCTGAGCCGCACGGCTTACCAGGCGCGTGAGATGGGTTGGATATTTCTGCGCAGCCCGACCGTTTAATCCGATCCAGCAAAGGAGAAATCGTCATGAAGGTCGGATGCATCGGGCTGGGGCAGATGGGCTCGGGCATGGCCGAAAGCCTGCTCAGGGCCGGGCATGAGGTAACCGTATACAACCGCACGCGCGCGAAAGCTGACGCACTGGTCGCCACGGGCGCGAAATTCGCAGGCACCGTAGCCGATGCCTGCAGAGGCGACGCCGTTCTCACCATGCTGGCGAATGACGACGCCGTGGAAGCGGTGGTCTATGGCGACCAGGGCGTGCTCGCCAGCCTCGCCAAGGGCGCCGTCCACGTCTCGTCCAGCACGATCAGCCCAAAATTGTCGGAGCGCCTAGCCGCCGACCACTCGGCGGCCGGTCAGCGTCTCGTGGCGGCGCCGGTGTTCGGCCGGCCCAACGTCGCTGCCGCGGGCAAGCTTTCCGTTGTCGCCGCGGGTGACGCGAATTCGGTCCGCTCGGTGGCGCCCCTTTTTGATGCCATCGGACAGAAGACCTTCATCATTTCCGAGACTCCGAAAGACGCCAATATCGTGAAACTCAGCGGCAACTTCCTCATTGCTACGGTCATTGAGTCGCTGGCTGAAGCGATTGCGCTGATCGCCAAGGCCGGAATCGACAAGCGCCAGTATCTGGACATCCTGACATCGACCCTGTTCGACTGCCCGGTCTACAGGACATATGGCGATCTGGTGGTACGCGGCGCGTATGAGCCCCCAGGCTTCGCCGCCTCGCTTGCCCACAAGGATATCCGGCTCGCACTTGCCGCCGCCGAAGACCTCCGCGTGCCCATGCCGTTCGCCAGCGTGGTGCACGACCGGTTTCTGGCATTGCTGGCCAATGGCGGCGAGCGGCTGGACTCGTCGGCGATCGCGCGACTCGTCATGCATGACGCCGGATTGCACTAACGCGGGTTGGTAGAATCTGTGCGATCCGTCATCATGCCGGAGAGCGATCCTCTCTGCTGGACTGACAAGTGCCGCCGATCGACCGTCGATTTCTGTTGAACGCGAGCTTGTCTGGCCTGGTCGCGGGATTCTTCGCGCCATCCGTATCGCGTGCCGCGGAAGCTCCGCTGCCGCGCCTGGGTCAGTCGCGCCCGTTCAGCTTCGGCTGGCTCAGGGATCACGCGCGCAATCTGTCCGCTTACGCGGCTCCCGTCGCGCCGGCAGCCGATCTGGTGCAGCAGATCGATTTCGACGCCACGCAGAAAATCCGCTTCCGCGGCGAATGTGCATTGTGGCGCAAGAGCGCCGCGCCGTTCCCGATACGCTTCTTCCATCTGAACAAATTCGTGCCAGATCCCGTGCGCATACATGCCGTCTCCGGGCGCTCGGCGCGCGAGGTTCTCTATACGCCGCGATGCTTCGATTATGACGGGACGCGACTCGCGCAGAAGCTTCCCGCCGATCTAGGTTTCTCGGGGTTTCGCGTGATGGATGGGCAGGAAAGCGAGACCGATTGGCTTGCCTTCCAGGGCGCGAGCTATTTCCGCACCGCGGGCGCCGACAACCAGTATGGCGCTTCAGCGCGCGGCGTCGCGGTCAACACCGCTGCGTCGACCACCGAGGAATTTCCGCGCTTCTCCGAGTTCTGGATCGCCGAGAGTCCGGGCGCTCCGGTGACGGTCTATGCGCTTCTCGAAGGCCCCAGCATGACAGGGGCCTACAAATTCGCGGCGGTGCGCACAGGCGGCGTCATCATCGATGTGCATGCGGAGCTCTTCCTGCGCGCGGAGGTGACGCGGCTTGGTATTGCGCCGCTCACCAGCATGTACTGGTACGGCGAGAACGAGCGGCCGCGCGCGGTCGACTGGCGCCCCGAAATTCACGACAGCGACGGTCTCGCAATATGGACGGGGAAGGGCGAGCGCATCTGGCGGCCGCTGATCGACCCGCCCGTCATTCAGACCAACTCCTTCGTCGACGAGAATCCGAAAGGATTCGGTCTGATGCAGCGCGACCGCGATTTCGACCACTATCAGGACGATGGCGCCTTCTACAATCGCCGGCCCGGCATATGGGTCGAGCCGCGCGGAAACTGGGGTGCGGGCGCGGTGCAGCTCGTCGAAATACCGACCGACGATGAGGTGCACGACAACATCGTCGCCTATTGGAAGCCGAGCGCGCCGGTCGGCGCGGGCGACACGCCGGTGTTCGACTATCGACTTTATTGGCAGGATCAGGAGCCGCATCCACCACAGGGCATTGCCCAGGTCGTTGCCACGCGCATCGGCCGCGGCGGCATTCCCGGAGCGCCACCGCCGAAGGGACAGTGGAAATTTGTCGTGGACTTCGCCGGCGGCGCGCTGGCCGGCATGGCGGCGCGTTACGATGTGAGTCCCGTTGTCACGCTGTCGCGCGGCAAGGTGGAAAACCACTACGTCATCAAGGTAGTTGGAACGAGCATCTGGCGCGCGCTTTTCGATGTAAGCTTCACGGGCCCGGAACCGCTCGATCTCAGATGCTATCTGCGCCTCGGCGACAAGACGCTCACCGAGACGTGGCTGTATCAGTTCTTCCCGTCGATTTGATCGCTGCGCATCCTCGTATCGGTGCGCGCAATCCAGGCCAACACGTCGTTCCACCGGGGTTCCGCATCGAGATCGCGCAGCAGCATGTGATAACCATTTGCGTAGCGTATCACTGTCGCATGAGGCCCAAGCTCGTGAGCCACCGCTTCGGTGGGCGCGGCAGGAATGACCTGGTCGTTACCGCCGTAAAGAAAGAGGATCAGAGGGTCGGCACTCAAATGCTCGGGCGCATGCCGCGCGTCATCCATCAGATTGACGAGGCCATAGACCTGATCCACGCGCGCTTCGTGTTGATAGAGCGGATCGCGAGAGAGTTCGCGCAGCACGGGAATGTTGTCCGTTGCCAGGATGTGCAATCCCTCACCCGAGACGTGCAGCCAGGGCAATGTCCGCGCGGCGAACCACAACGCCGCGCGGTACGAAGCGGGCATGTCGTTGCGAGACCACACTGCCGGGGCGACGAGGATGACGCCGTCGACGCGTGGCGGCCGAGCGCTTGCCATTGCGGCGAGCACGACCGATCCCCCCATGCTTTCGCCAAGCGCGTAGATTGGAATGCGGGGAAACTTCGCGCGGGCCGCTTCGACGAAGTCGTCGAGATCGGCGCAGAGCGAAAAAGTCCCAGGCCACAATCCCGCATTCGGCGCCGCCCCAAATCCGCGCTGGTCGTAAGCATAAACCGTGATGCCATGGGCCGCCCACCAGGGTCCGGGCAGATCGAAGGCCTGGGAATAATCGCTCATCCCGTGCAGCGCCACGACCACGGCTCGCGGATGTTGCGCATCCCAATGGCGAAGCGGCAACCGCAGGCCATCGCGTGTAAGGAATGCATCGCTCTCGATGGTGGGCATCTGGTTCTGCACGCCCCCGGGCGCCAGCTCCGGAGCGCAGGCCAAGAGCGCGAGAAGCGTCAGTCCGACAGGAGCCGCGCGACGCGTCCGCGCAAATAGGGCAGCAATTCCTTGTCGAACCATGGATTCTTCTTTAGCCAGCCGGTGTTGCGCCACGAGGGGTGCGGCAAAGCAATATAGCGCGGCGCATATTCGCGCCACGCCCTTACTGTTTCATTCACATGAGGTCTTGCGCCTGCGCCCAGGTGCCAGGCCTGGGCGTGACCGCCCACAAGCAGCGTAAGCGAAAATTCCGGAAGCGCCGCAAACAACCGCTTGCGCCAGGTGTTCGCGCACTCCCGCCGCGGTGGGCGGTCGTGCCCCTGGGCGTCATAACCCGGGAAGCAGAACGCCATCGCGGCAATGGCAATTCTGGAACCGTCATAGAACGTCGCTCGGTCGATCCCCATCCACGTGCGCAGGCGGTCGCCCGAGCGGTCGTTGAACGACAGTCCTGTCTGGTGCACGCGCAATCCGGGCGCCTGGCTGACGATGCAAAGCCGTGCCGTCGGGCTCGCGTGCAATACGGGGCGCGGACCGTGCGGCAGATGCGGCTCGCAGATCCGGCAGGTGCGGATTTCGTGCAGGAGCGCCGCGAGATCGGTTGGCGCCAGAGTCATCACCGCTATTCCGCGGACTGAAGCAAATGACGGGCGATCACCAATTGCTGGATCTGGCTCGTGCCTTCATAGATGCGGAAAATGCGGACGTCGCGGTAGAAGCGTTCGATGCCATGATCGGCGACGTAGCCCGCGCCGCCGAAAATCTGGACGGCGCGATCGGCGACGCGGCCCACCATTTCGGACGCAAAATATTTCGCGCAGGCTGCTTCCTCGGTGACCATTTCGCCGGAATCGCGTTTGCGCGAGGCGTCCAGAACCATCGTGCGCGCCGCGTAGGATTCCGTCCGCGAGTCCGCGAGCATGGCCTGGATGAGCTGAAAATCGCCGATCGGCCGGCCGAACTGCCGGCGCTCGCGCGCGTAGGAGACGCATTCGCGCAGAAGCCGTTCGGCAACGCCCACGCACATGGCCGCAATATGCAGCCGTCCACGGTCGAGCACTTTCATCGCCAGCTTGAACCCTTCGCCCTCCGCACCCAGACGAAGATGTGCGGGCACGCGGGCGTCCTGAAAGATCACGTCGCAGATTTGAGCGCCCTGCTGCCCCATCTTCTTTTCAGGCCTGCCGATCGATATCCCCGGCGTATCCGCGGGCACAATGAAGGCGGAAATGCCCGAAGCACCCGGTTTCGACGGATCGCTCCGCGCGAGCAGCGTGAACATTCCTGCGCGATTGGCGTTGGTGATGAAGCGCTTGGTGCCGTTCACCACATAGTCTGAGCCGTCGCGGATCGCCGTCGTGCGCAGAGAGGCGGCGTCCGATCCCGATTCGGGTTCGGTCAGCGCAAAACTCGTAATCACCTCGCCGCTTGCAAGTTTCGGCAGCCACGCCTGCTTCTGCGCGTCGGTGCCGAACATCACCACACCCTGGCTGCCGATCCCGACATTGGTACCGATCACCGAGCGGAACGCTGGCGAGGTCTGGCCGAGCTCGAAGCAGACCAGGACCTCGTCCTCCATGCTCAGCTCGAGCCCGCCATAAGCTTGCGGAATCGAGAGACCGAAGAGTCCCAAGCTTCGCATCTCGGCGACGATCGAATCCGGCACGAGATCGTCGTCGGCGACCTTGGCTTCGAGCGGAACACATTTCTCCCGCACGAAGCGGCGCACCGTTTCGATCAATTGCGCACTGGTTTCGGGATCAAGGGACATGCGAATTTCCGGCTGATTTGCTCAAATACCGTCTACCGGAATTCGTTCGTAAGTGACACACAAAGATTCAGCGCAGAGGACGCGGAGGATGCGCAGTGGACGCAGGAAAATGGCGCGCGAAGCGCGCAAGGAATCCTCTGCGACCTCTGCGCATCCTCTGTGTCCTCTGCGCTAAGAGGGCAGCCAGTGAATCCTATGCGACCGGCAGAAGCCCTATGATGCAGCCGGTGAGGCCGCTGGCCATGGTGCCGGAGAGGAGCGCGCGCATCGCGAGGGGTACGATCTCGTCGCGACGTTCGGGAACGAGGCTCGAGACACCCGCGATCATGATGCCGACGGAACCGAAATTGGCGAATCCGCACATGGCATAGACCATGATGAGGCGCGCGCGGGGATCAAGCGCGCCCGCCGGAAGCGCCGCGAGTTTCAGGTACGCGACGAATTCGTTGAGCACCGTCTTCTGGCCCATGAGCGAGCCGGCGGTCGCGGCTTCCTGCCACGGAATCCCGTAGAGCCAGACGAGTGGTGCGAAGATCCAGCCGAAGATTCGCTCGATGCTGAGAGGAGCGCCGCCAATTGGCGGAACAGGCGCGAGCATGATGTCGACAAGTGCCACCAGAGCCACGATCACCAGCAGCATCGCGACGATGCCGAGCCAGAGCTTGAGCCCGTCTTCGGTTCCGCGCGCGATCGCGTCCATGCTGGAGCGGTAATTTAGGCTCGGCACGGCGTGGGCTTCGGTTTCCGCTGTACCGGGAATCATGATGCGCCCGATCATCAGCGCGCCCGGAAGCGAGATAAACGAAGCCACCAGAATATGGCCGAGCGCGCCCGGCACCACGGGTTCGAGGATCGTCGCGTAAAGGACGAAGACAGTACCCGCAACGGTGGCAAGCCCGACCGAAAACAGCATGAAGAGTTCCGATCGCGACAGCTGGGTGAGATAGGGCCGGATGAGAAGCGGCGCCTCGATCATGCCAAGAAAAATCGTGGCTGCCGAGCCGAGCCCGATCGCGCCGCCCACGCCCATCACCTTGCGGAGAATCCAGGCGAAGGCGTTGACCACGAGTGGCAGAATCCGCCAGTGCCACAACAAGGCGGCGAGTGCCGAGATGACGATGACAAGCGGCAGAATCTGAAAGGCGAAATTCGTCAGGCCCTTCGCGCTCGTGATCGCAAAAGGCGGGGCGCCGCCGCCCACATAGCCGAACACGAAGGATGTGCCGGTCCTGGTTGCCGCAGTCAACGCGTTGACGATGACGTTGAGCGACAGGAGAGCGGCGCGAGCGGCAGGGACTTTCAGCAAGAGAAGCGCCAGCGCAAACTGAAGGGCAAGTCCCGATACGACGGTCCGGTATGGAAACGCACGCCGATTCTCGGAGAATGCCCACGCGGCCGCCAGAATGACCGACAGGCCGGCGAGCGACTGGAGATGGTAGATCAACTGGTCCGGCACAACTGCCCTCACCGGCGCCGTGGAGACCGGCGATCCCGGGTGCCACAATCCGTACAATGATTCGCGCGAGCGCATGAGCGAGCAAGCCAGATTCCCCGAAATCCGCGCACTGCTGGGCGCGCGCGCGTTGCCGCCGCTGATCCTGGTGCTGTTCCACTTTTGCGAAGGCCATGGCTATCGCGGCGCAGCCTGGTTCGACCTGCCCGTGGCGCGCGGCTATCTCTGGGTCGAGTTCTTCTTCGCCCTGTCCGGCTTCGTGCTGACCTATGTCTACGCGCAACGGTTACCGCTGCTGTGGCGCCCGCGCGGTTACCTGGCGTTCCTCCAGTCGCGGCTGGCGCGTCTCTATCCGTTGCATCTTGCGATGCTGCTCCTGATTCTCTTCATGCTCGTCACATTGCGCGCACTCGCCGCGCGCGGCGGCTACGTGTCCATCTATGACGAGCCCTGGCATCCGTTCTGCACCTGGCCGACATTCATCGCCAACCTCTTTCTCGTTCAGGCGTGGAATCTGTTTCCCTATCTGTCGTGGAACGGCGCCTCGTGGTTTGTGAGCGTCGAATTCCTGCTGTGCCTGCTGTTTCCGCTCTATCTTGCTTTGTCGCGCGGCGGCTGGCGAGTCGCTCTGCTGTTGATCGCAGGTGGCGCAGTTGCGCTCGCCTTGCTGGCGCATCCGCGCTATGGGCTCGACCTCACCTTTCACAACGGCATTTATCGCGGCATGGCGGCGTTCGCGATGGGCGTGGGATTTGCCGTGCTTCACCGTCTCGCGCTTCAGCGCGGCGCGGCATCATTGCCGGAAGTGGTTTTCTCGCTCGCGCAGATCGCGGTTCTCGCCTGTCTCTGGTACGCGATCTATCATACGGGCTGGTCGCATCGGCCTGCGGACATCTACACCGCCCTTTCCGTCATCGCGCTCGTCTTCGTTCTGTCGTTCGACCGCGGCTTTCTCGCCAGGGCGTTGGCGACGCGGATTCCGCTCAGGCTCGGCGAGTGGTCTTACGCGATCTATATCGGGCAGACTCCGATCCTGCAGTTGCTGCGCCACGCCCAGCTGCATCTCTATCCCGCACCGGGCGATATCGTGTTCGGCAGGCCGTGGCTGGCATGGGCGGCCGTGTGGCACTGGCTCGAACCGGCGCTGCTGGTCGCGGTGTGCATTGTGTGGGGCGCGATTCTTTTCACGCTCATCGAACGCCCCGCCAACACCTTCCTTCGGCGTCTTGGTGCGAGGCGCGACGCGGCCCAGGCGGCATCGGCTTGACCGTCTGACGGGCCTCGGCCATCACTCGCCCGCGCCATTCGTTCCAGACGGAGATTTCCCATGACCATTCGATTCGACGGCAAGGTGGCGATCGTCACCGGTGCGGGTGGGGGCCTCGGCCGCGCGCATGCTCTCGAATTCGCGCGCCGCGGCGCGAAGGTCGTCGTCAACGATCTGGGCGGCGCAGTCGACGGCACGGGCGGCTCCTCCGAAGCGGCGCAGAAGGTCGTGGCCGAGATCGAAGCTGCGGGCGGCAACGCGATCGCCAATGGCGCCTCGGTCACCGACGACGCGGGCGTCGCCCATCTCGTCAAACAGACTCTCGACGCGTTCGGGCGCATCGACGTGCTCATCGCCAATGCGGGCATCCTGCGCGACAAAAGCTTTGCCAAGATGGAGATCAGGGATTTTTCGGCCGTACTGGACGTGCATGTGATGGGAACCGTGAAGCCCGCGAAAGCCGTGTGGCAGCTCATGCGCGACCAGCAATATGGCCGCATCGTCGTTACTACTTCATCGACGGGACTGTACGGCAATTTCGGCCAGGCGAACTACGGCGCCGCCAAGCTTGGCCTCGTCGGCCTGATGCACACGCTCAAGATCGAAGGTGCGAAGGACAACATCAAGATCAATGCGATCTGTCCAGTGGCCGCTACCCGGATGACCGAAAATCTGATGCCGCCGCAGATGCTGGAAATGCTGAAGCCGGAATACGTCACCCCGGCCGTCGTCTATCTCGCAAGTGAGGATGCGCCGACGGGAGTCATCGTGACCGCCGGCGCCGGCGTTTTTTCTGCGGCGCAGATGATCGAGACGAACGGAATCCATCTTGGCCCCAACGCAACCGCGGACCACATCGCGGCTGCCTGGTCGCGCATCTCGGACTTTACGGACGCCAAACACTACGTCACCGGCGCCGAGCAGGTTCAGAAGATCGTGGAACGAAGGCAAGAGAAGGCGGGGTGAGCTCATTCGCCCGTGTTCCCCCTCACCCATGCCGAAGCGGTTGAGAGGTGTCGTACTTAAGCCCTCTCCCACAAGGGGAGAGGGCAATCCCCGCGCTGATTTTCTCTGTTGATGCAGGACTCTGGATCGCCCTCTCCCCTTGTGGGAGAGGGATGCAGGTATGGTCGATGAATTCTGGTCAGGCGCGGGTGAGGGGGAAACACCTCTATTCCCCTTTGAACTCCGGTGTTCGCTTCTCGAAAAACGCTTCCACCGCTTCGCGATGATCTTCGGTCATGTGGGCGAGGGACTGGAAAGCGGCCGACATTTCCATCAGCGTTTCGAAGCTTGCATTCTCGCCATCGCGCATCAGCCTTTTGGTCAGGCGCAGCACGTCGGGCGGCTGGCGGCAGATGCGATCGGCGAGGGCTCGCGCCTCGGTCATGAGTTCGGCGACGGGGACGACCTTCGAAACAAGTCCCCATTCGAGCGCGGTCGCGGCATCGATCGTCTCGGCGGTGAAGAACAATTCCGCCGCGCGCGCCATGCCGATGATGCGCGGCAGAATCCATGCGCCGCCATCGCCGGGAACGAGACCGATCTTGAGGAAGCTCGCACCGAACACCGCGGTATCGGCGGCGATCCGCAGATCGGCAAGGCACGTCACATCGTTGCCCAATCCGATTGCCGGGCCGTTCACGGCGCAGATCATCGGCACTTCGATGTTCCACAATGCGCGCACCAGGCGGTGAATGTTGCTTCGGTAGCGCTCACGGATGAGAACCCCGGGGCCGGCGAAGGTGCCGCTTTTCTCGCGCATCGCCTTGAGATTGCCACCGGCGGAAAAAGCCTTGCCCGCGCCGGTCAGGATCACGCAGCGAATGTCGCGGTCGGCGTTGATGCGCGAAGCCGCGTCGGCGAACAGTTCGCCGTCACCTTCCTCTCCCAGCGGATTGCGCGAGTCCGGGCGGTTGATCGTCAGCGTGACGATCAGGCCGGTTTTTTCGAAAAGTAGCGCGGTCATGGTGTTCACACTCAACCGAGCGAAGCGTAGCGCTTCAGGTGATGATCGACGTTGCCGTACAGCGTGTCGATTATCGTGACGCGCTTGAAGTAGTGGCCGAGCGCCAGTTCGTCGGTCATGCCCATGCCGCCGTGGATTTGCACCGCGTTCTGGCCGACAAAACGGCCCGCCTTGCCGATCTGGACCTTCGCGGCGGACGCGGCTTTCTTGCGCACATTTTCGCTGTCGCCGAGTTTCAGCGTCACCATCAGCGTCATGGAGGCCGACTGCTCCACCTGCATGAACATGTCGACCATGCGGTGCTGCAGCGCCTGGAACTTGCCGATCGGCACGCCGAACTGCTTGCGTGTCTTCGAAAATTCGACCGTCGATTCCTGCAGCATCCGCATCGCGCCAAGGGCTTCGGCGCAATGCGCGGCAATGGCCTCGTCGACGACCTGTTCGATCAACGGCAGAGCGTCATCGGGCGAACCGACGAGATTGTCCGCCGGAACTTCGACATTCTCGAACGTGATCTCCGATGCGCGCAGCCCGTCCACGGTCGGGAAATCGCGGGCCGAGATGCCTCTCGCGCGCCTGTCGACCAGAAACACGCTTATGCCTTTTTCCTCGCGCCTGGCACCCGCGGTGCGGGCGGTGACGATGAGCGCATGAGCGAAAGGTGCGCCGATGACCACCGATTTTTGTCCGTTCAGCACATAGGCGGAGCCCTGCTTCTTCGCCGTAACCGCGAGATCGGCGAGATTGTACCGCCCTTGCGGTTCCGCGAAGGCGAAAGCAAGCACTGCGTCGCCCGCTGCGATCTTTGGAAGCCATTCCTGCTTGTGCATTTCGCTGCCGGCGGACCGCAGAATGCCGCCGCCCACCACAACCGTTGGAACATAGGGTTCGACAACCAGCGCGCGCCCGAAGGCCTCCATCACGATCATGGTTTCGACCGGGCCGCCGCCGAGTCCGCCATAGGCCTCCGGAAGCGGTGCGCCCAAAAGTCCGAGTTCGGCAAACTGCTTCCAGCATTCGGGGCGCCAGCCCGGCTCGCCGCGCGAGACTTTCCTGAATGTTTCGAAGGAATATGTGTCAGCGAGCAATCGGACGACCGAGTTGCGCAGGAGGTTCTGCTCTTCGCTATAGGCAAAATCCATCGACGTTCCCCGGACGCGGTGCCGCGCCTCTAAAGACCCAGCACAGCCTTGGCGATGATGTTGCGCTGGATCTCGTTCGAGCCGCCATAGATCGACGCCTTGCGCATATTGAAATACACGCCTGCGGCGCCGACTTCGTCTTCCGGCCCCACGGGATACTCATTGTCGCCGAACCCGTGCGCATCGGGATAGGCGTAATAGCCGACAGCCTCGAGCGTCAGCTCGGTGATGCGCTGCTGGATTTCCGTCCCCTTGATCTTGAGAATGGAACTCTCGGGTCCGGCATGCCCTCCGCGTGCTTCGGCGGCGAGCGTGCGCAGCTCGGTGAATTCGAGTGCGGTCAGGTCGATCTCGACTTCCGCCACCTTGCGCGCAAATTCGTCGGTCTCGATCAGCGGCGTGCCGTCCACCTGCTCGGCGGCCGCGATCTCGCGCAGACGCTCGATCGCCTTCTTCGAACGCGCGACGCCCGCGATCCCGGAACGCTCATGCACGAGCAGGAACTTGGCATAGGTCCAGCCCTGGTTCTCGTCTCCGACACGGTTCTCGATGGGCACCTTCACATCATCAAAGAAAACCTCGTTCACCTCGCGCACGCCATCGAGCACGATGATCGGCTTCACTGTGATCCCGGGAGTCTTCATGTCGATCAGAAGAAAGGTGATGCCTTCCTGCCGCTTCACGGTAGGGTCGGTCCGCACCAGGCAAAAAATCCAGTCGGCGAATTGGGCAAGCGTGGTCCAGGTCTTCTGGCCATTGACGACATAGTGGTCGCCGTCGCGCACCGCGCGCGTCTTCAGGCTGGCAAGGTCCGAACCCGCGCCCGGCTCGGAATAACCTTGGCACCACCAGTCGTCGCCGGAGAGAATCCGCGGCAGGAATTTCTGCTTCTGCGCCGCGTTGCCGAATGTGTAGATGACCGGCCCTACCATCGCGAGACCGAAAGGAATCAGCGGCGGCGTTTCGGCGCGCGCGCATTCCTCGTTGAAAATGTAGCGCTCGGTGACGCTCCAGCCCGTGCCGCCATACTCTTTCGGCCAGAGTGGCGCGACCCAGCCCTGCTTGTAGAGCGTGCGGTGCCAGCCGAGATAATCCTCCTTCGTCGCGAGATCGCGGCGGGTGCGGCCCTTGAGGTGCGGAGGAAGGTGCTCCGCGATGAAGCCTCTCACGCGTTCGCGAAACGCCTCTTCTTCGCGCGAGAAGGTGAGGTCCATCTGCCGCTCCGACAATTTGTCAGCGCCCGATCTTACGCTACCCACATGGTTCGACAAGCTCACCATGAGGGTATGCCTCATCCTGAGTTTGTCGAAGGATGTTCGACACGCTCACTATGAGGGCGCCTCGTCCTGAGCCTGTGGAAGTTCGACGCCCGACTCTGTTGTCAGTCCGTCACGCCCGGCTGAGGCACGATGCGCAGATAGGGCCGCGGTGCTTTCCACCCCTTGGGATAGATCTTTTTCGCCTCTTCGTCGGAGACCGAGCCGGCGATGATGACGTCTTCGCCGGGCTTCCAATTCGCCGGCGTCGCGACCCTGTGCTTCGCGGTGAGCTGGAGCGAATCGATGACGCGCAGCACCTCGTCGAAATTGCGCCCCGTCGTCATGGGATAGACGAGTATCAGCTTCAGCTTCTTGTCCGGTCCGATCACGAAAACATTGCGTACGGTCTGGTTGTCGGCCGGCGTGCGCTTCGAGGGATCGCCGCTCGTCGAAGCCGGCAGCATGTCGTAGAGCTTCGATACCTTGAAATCCGCATCGCCGATGATGGGATAGTTGGGCGCCGTGCCCTGGGTTTCGCGGATGTCGTCGGCCCAGCGCGAATGATCGCCGACCGGATCGACCGAAAGTCCGATGATCTTCACATCGCGCCGGTCGAATTCCGGCTTGATGCGCGCCATGTAGCCGAGCTCCGTGGTACAGACCGGCGTGAAGTCCTTGGGATGTGAGAACAGGACAGCCCAGCTTGTGCCCAGCCAGTCATGGAAGCGGATGGTGCCTTGCGTCGTCTGTGCCTCGAAATCGGGGGCCGTGTCGCCAAGCTTCAATGTCATTGTGCGCTCCTTCGCCTGATTGTGGATGCAGGACGCGTATTGTCCGGCTCGCCAGCCCTCTTGTGCCCGGCCTTTATATCTTACGGCGCGGGGCAATGTCGAGTTGTGCAGTCGTGATTAGCGGTTCGCTGCGCGCCGTCCACGCGCGTTGATGGCCTCGTGATGCCGGATCACTTCCTCGATGATGAAGTCGAGGAATTTTTCTGCGAAGTCCGGATCGAGCTTCGCGCTGTCGGCCAAAGCGCGAAGCCGTGCGATCTGCTGCGCTTCGCGCGCGGGATCGGCGGGCGGCAGCCCGCGCTGCGCTTTGAGCTGGCCAACCGCTTTCGTGCATTTGAATCGTTCGGCGAGAAGATGGATAAGCGCCGCATCGATATTGTCGATGCTGTCCCGAAGCTGCTGTAGTTCGGGATCGACGGTCCCACGCCCCTTATATTCGCTCATCTTCGCCCGCACTGCTCCTGGTTTTTCCGTAACCTAGCCCGGACGCAGAACAACCGCATCAGGGTCGGCCTCGTTCTCGGCCGGGCTCGCGCCCCGCTCTAAACTAAACGGGTGGCTCAATTTTAAGGTTTGAATTCCAAAAAGATTGTCATGGCCCCGCTTGACGGGGCCACCCAGCAAGCGCGCGTCCGCGCGCTGAATATGCCCTCTGTGCGATTTCTCCTGGGTGGCCCGCTCTACGGCGGGCCATGACAACTTTGGGGCACGAAGTGTTGGAATCGGGCCCCCGGCTCAGTGTCATGCATCATTTCGCGGATAGAGGATCATCTGCGTCTGGCTTACTACGGCGACGAGCCGGCCGGCTTCGGTTTCGACATGAGTCTGCCAGACCTGCGTCTGGCGCCCGCGATGAATGGGTGTGGCCGTGGCGATGAGCTTTGTGCCGAGCGCGGCACCGCTCACGAAGTTGGTCTTGCTCTCGATCGTAGTTGTGCCAGCGGCGCCGTCGGGCAGGCTGATGGCCGTGCCAGTCGCAGCGGCAGTGTCGGCGAGGGTCATCAACGCGCCGCCATGAACCCGATCGCCCAGCGTGCAGAGATCGTCGCGCACTGTCATCTCCGCCACGACGCAATCGCGATCGGCCTGGCGCAAAACGATACCGAGAAGCTGGGCAAGCGGCAGAGGGGCGCCGTTCAGCGCGTCAAGCAGCATGGTTCGTTTTCCTTTGTGCAGCGAGGCGGGCGACGGTCTCCGCCGTCTGCCCATCCGCGGGAAAGAAGGATTCGATCGCGAGCTCCGACAGCGTCACGTCGAGCGGGGTGCCGAACACCGTCGTCGTAGTGAAGAAGGACAGAAGTCCGGCTTCGGTCATGACCTGAAATGGCGCGACGAACTCGGAGGCCTGCGGTGGAATCGGGCGGACGAAACCGCCCAGCGGAATCGCGTAGCCGGACACTTCGCGCAGCAATTCCACCAGCACGGGATCGGCAGTGAGTTCGACCTGTTGACGCAGCCGCAGCAATGCGTGGGCGCGCCATTCGCGGAAATTCGCGATGCGCGGCGCCAGGCCTTCCGGATGCAGGCTCAGCCGCATGGCGTTGGACGTCGGCTCGAGAAGCTCCCTCGCGACGCCCGCGTAGAGCTCGGGAATGGCGCGGTTCGTCGCCATCACATTCCAGTGCCGGTCGAGCGCAAAGCCCGGATAGGGCAGGAGCGCGTCCAGCACGAGATCGATGGCGCGGCGCGCCGCGTCGAGAGCCGGATCGGCGAGGGACCGTTCGGGAAAAATGGGCGCGTAGCCGGCCGCTACCAGCAGCACGTTGCGTTCGCGGGCGGGAATCTGCAGCTGCTCGGAAAGGTTAAGGATCATCTCCCGGCTCGGCCGGGCCCGGCCTGTCTCGAGGAAGCTCAGGTGCCGCGTCGAAATCTGCGCCTCGCAGGCCAGATCGAGCTGGCTCATCCGCCGGCGCCGCCGCCAATCCTTGAGATGTTCGCCGACATGGCTGGGCTGTATGGTCATCAGCCGAGCTTAGGAGAGGGACGTGCGCCGATCCATTACGTCGAAGGTAATGAAGGCCACGCCGGAGGAGGCGGAGAGCGTGGTTACAGGCCGGCAGCCGAGACGTCTGATTGTGGGAATCACCGGTGCGTCGGGGGCGATCGTCGGCGTGCGGGTTCTCGAGCTGCTCGCCGAGACGGGTATCGAGACGCACCTGGTGATGAGCAGGGCGGCCGAAATGGCGCTCGCCTACGAGACCGATCTTCAGCCGAAAGACGTGAAGGCACTGGCAAGCGTCCATCACGCCATAATGGCGCTCGGCGCGACAATTTCGTCGGGTTCGTTTGAGACTATGGGCATGCTGATCGCGCCATGCTCGATCCGCACCATGAGCGAGATCGCCACCGGCGTGACCAGCACACTTCTCTCACGCGCCGCCGATGTCGTTCTGAAGGAACGCCGCCGGCTCGTGCTCGCCATCCGCGAGACCCCACTTCATCTCGGCCACTTGCGCACGATGACCGCGCTTGCCGAGATGGGCGCGGTGGTCGCGCCGATGGCGCCGGCCTTCTACACCCGCCCGAATTCCGTCGACGACATCGTCAATCACACGGCGGGCCGCCTCCTCGACCTGTTTGGGATTCCGACTGATGCGGTGCGACGATGGGAAGGCGGGTCCCCAAAGCGACAGGGCGGCTGAGGGGTGTTAACGAATCGGTGGTGACCGTCTAAATTCTGCCATGACAGGCTTTTAGGGCCGCGCATTGTGCGGGGCGTTGGGTCCGCGCGCGTCCCAGTTAATGCCTTATTAAGGAACAAAAGTTGAGCGGCCGCGTTGCGGCTGCACCGGGGGGCCGGCTGTCCGCTCAGGAACCGGCGGGCATCCCGCACGCACGGCAGAACCGCAATAAAAAAGGATTCTGGTTTATGCGGCCGCAAATTCCGACAGCCATGACTGCCGGCAATGCACTGCTGAACCCGCCCCGGCAGGGCGAAGGCGCCGCCGCGGAACATCTGCCATCGATGCCGCCCTGTTGCCGATCCGCAATGCCGGACCAGCAGATTGTCATCTGGACTCCGGCGCGGCTCGCGGGAGCATTCTTCGCCGTCCTTCGCGGCGCGCTGGCGGCGCCGCGCCTCGTCGTCTCACGCACATCCGCAGATGACGTCACGTAGGCCATCTCCCGAGCGGTGGCTCTACGCGGGCATCGTATTTTCGACGACGGCGGTGGCATCGGTTCGTCTGTGGAGCATCCTGCGGGTTGACGGATTCACGCATCTCAAACTTTTGCTGCTCGCGCTTTTTGCCATTCTGTTCTGCTGGATTTCAGCGTCGTTCTGGCTGTGCGTCGTCGGTGCCTGGGCAGGGTCGCATCGGACAAGACTCCAGCAACCGCGCGGCGTAGACATTCGGCCCATGCTGCGCCCGCGCGTTGCGGTGGTGACGGCGATATTCAACGAAGATGCGCGCCTGGTCTTTGCGCGGCTCGAGGCGATGTGCGAGTCCGTCTGCGCGGCGGGCGCGGCCGAGCTTTTTGATTTCTTTGTGCTGAGTGACAGCACCAATCCCGGCTGTCTGAGCACCGAAGCGGAAGTGTTCCGCACCCTGCGCGCCCACGCGCCCGGCCGTGTCTATTATCGCCACCGGGCGCCGAACAGCGGCCGCAAGAGCGGCAACATCCGTGAGTTCTGCGAAAATTGGGGCGCGGCCTACGACTACATGGTGGTGCTCGATGCAGACAGCCTGATGACGGGTGAAACGCTCGTCAGGCTTCTTCGCCTGATGGACGCCAATCCGCGCGCGGCGCTGATCCAGGTTCCACCCCTGCTGATCGGGCGGCACTCGCTGTTTGCACGGCTTCAGCAATTCGCCTCCAGCGTTTACGGCCCGCTCTACTGGGAGGGTTTCGCCTGTTTGCAGGGACCAGACAGCAATTATTGGGGACACAATGCGATTCTGCGGGTGGCGCCGTTCATGCGGCATTGCGGGCTGCCAAGGCTGCCCGGCAGGCCGCCGCTGGGCGGCGAAATCCTGAGTCACGACTTCGTCGAGGCGGCGCTGCTGCGCAGGGCCGGCTGGGAATTGTGGATGGCGCCCGAGTTGGGCGGCAGCTACGAAGAGTCTCCGCCGACATTGCTCCATCATCTCAAGCGCGACCGGCGCTGGTGCGAAGGCAATCTGCAGCACATTCGGCTGATATTCGCGCAGGGCTTTCGCGGATCGAGCCGACTCCATCTGGCTGTGGGCGTGATGAGCTATCTTTCCGCGCCTCTGTGGCTGGCCATGCTCGCGGTCGCTTCGGTGGAAACCTTTCGCGAGCAGCATTTTGCGCCCGCCGCGTTCGCCGGCCGGTTTCCCATTCTCGCGCTCCCGGTCTCGCACGCGATGGAATGCGTGGCGCTTTTTCTCGTCGCCGCGCTCCTTCTGCTGGGACCGAAATTCCTGGGTTGGCTCATGCTCGCGCGAGAACCTGGCCGGCTCGCGGCGCATGGCGGCGGGGGCAGGGCGCTTTGCAGCGTTCTGTTCGAGATCCTGTTCTCGACACTCCTCGCGCCGGTCGTCATGATTTCGCAATCGGCATTCGTCGCGAGCGTGTTCCTCGGAAGAAGCACGACCTGGGTCGCCCAGCAGCGGTCGTCGCGGGGAATTGGAATCGGCGCAGCCGTCAGTGCTTTTGCGCCGCACACGATGCTGGCGGTCGGAGCGGCCGCGCTGGTCTACGAATACATCCCCGCGTGTTTCTGGTGGCTGGCGCCGCTGCTTGCGGGTCCCGCGCTTTCAATTCCGCTCGCGCTCGTTTCCAGCAGTCCCCTCGCCGGCCGCATTGCCGCGTGGATCGGCCTGCTGCTTGTCCCCAGCGAGACAACCCGCTTACCCATCGCCGCGCGCTTTGAATCCTTGGCAGGACGCGATGGTCATTCGACTCCACAAATTCTCATTCGAGGAAATGAAAGGGCGGCACCACTGCGAGAAGCTGCGTAGTTGGTAGTTCTCTGCAAGTACGAACAGTTTCTCTTAGCCGCCCCTCAAGGGCTGCGAGATTCACACATGGTGACTGCTGTAGGTTCCTCCCTCGCGCGAAGCGCGGGGGAGGGGGACCGCCGAAGGCGTTGGAGGGGGCGGCCGTCTGCTCGATGCTGATGAGCACGCCCTCGATCACTTCGTCATTCACAATATTTCTTGCCGGAAACCTGAATGCGGTTCGCACCATCGATTTCGCCGGCCAAGCGTGCCGATGCGCAGCAGAAATTCAGAACATGCGGGGCTATCGGATGCGGGCACCGGACGCAACCTATTCAATCGTCCGCCACTCGTTCCCAGAGCAGCACCTCGGGAGGCGTCATTTTGCGCCGCAATTTGCGCGTGCGTCTGAGCGTCAGGACCGGTGCGCGCATCTGGATTCTATAGGAACTCCACTGCTTCGCACGATCGCATATCGCATAAATTCAAACCGTTCATGGGCAGCCTCCCCCTCCACCGCCTTCGGCGGTCCCCCTCCCCCGCGCTTCGCGCGAGGGAGGATCCAATAACAGTCACGATGTGGCGGGGCAGACGCAAACGATTCAATTCGATCGCATCGTGCCCTAGGCCAGCTTTCCAAACGGCACGATTTTGTTGTCGATGTCGTGGCCGATGTCGGCGCGGCCAAGATAGGGGATTCCCGAAACCGCGCACCAATGCGCGATGATTTCCTCGGGCGTCTGACCGAAGGGCGGATCATTTGGCGGCACCTCACTGATGCGTCCGAGTCTCAATCCCGCCGCGCCACGGATTCCCGGATTGCTCGTCACCTGGCAGAGCGCGCGGTCGATCCGGTACAGGTGCTCGGACACGTCCTCCAGCATGACGACGTGCCCGGCAAGGTCGGGTACGAAAGGCGTGCCGAGAAGGTGCGAAAGGATCGTGAGATTGAACGCCGCCGTTGGTATTTCACCGGTAACGGAGGCATCGAGCGCGGCGGGGGAACGCTCGACGAGGAAAGCAAGCGCCCGCGCGACCGCGACTTCACCGCCGGAACGCAAAATGTCCGCTGGCATCGGGCCATGCACAATCGTGCGCATTCCGCTTCCATACAATGCGCCGAGCAGCGAACCCGCGTCGCTATAACCGAGATAGATCTTCCCCATCGCCGCCGGGGTTAGCCGCTGCAGGACGTGTGGCACGATGCGGCAGGAGCCATAGCCGCCGCGCGCGATCCACAGCGCATCGAAGCTCGCATCGTTGGCCATTTCGAGAAAGGCGTTCGAACGCGCCTCGTCATTGCCGGCGAAATGCCCTGAGACAAAAAACGACTGTGGATGAACGACGAGATTGACTCGTTCGCCGTAGAGTTCAGTCGCGAGCTTCGTCACGCGTTCCGCAAGCGGGGGATCGATGCGCGAACCCGGCGCCACGACACCGATTTTGACCGCCCGCATCCTTGAACCTGCCGATTCTTGTCAGCCCCCGGCGCGCCTTATAGCTTCCGGCGATGGATTCCCACAAAACCTATTTCCTCTGCGGCATCGGCGGCAGCGGCATGCTGCCCCTTGCGCTCATCCTTCGGGCACAGGGCCATCGCGTGGCGGGATCGGACCGCGCTTTGGACCAGGGCCGCACCGCCCAGAAATTCGACTTCCTGGAAACGCGCGGGATTGCGCTGTTCCCCCAGGACGGCAGCGGCATCGAGACCGCGAATCAGATCGTGGTGATTTCAGCGGCGGTAGAAGACACGGTGCCCGATGTCGTAGCGGCGCGCCGCATCGGGGCTCCGATCGTGACGCGCGCCGAATTGCTCGCGCAGCTGTTCAACGCCGCGCCGATGGCGGTGGGCGTCGCCGGCACCAGCGGAAAATCGACGACGACCGGAATGATCGGCTGGATTCTGGAATCGGTGGGCCGGCGGCCAACCGTCATGAATGGCGCGGTGATGAAAAACTTCATGACCTCGGCCGTGCCCTTCGCCAGCGCCGTGGTCGGGAAGGGGGACAGCTTCGTCAGCGAAGTGGATGAGAGCGACGGTTCCATTGCGCTTTATCGCCCGCGTGTGGCGGTCGTGACCAATATTGCGCTCGATCACAAATCGCTGGACGAGTTGCGCGTTCTGTTCGCGGATTTCGTGGCGAAGTCGCACATGGCGATTCTCAATCTCGACAATGACGAGTCGGCCCGGCTCGCCGCGCGCCTTCCGCAGGACAGGTTGGTGTCGTTCAGCCTTGCAGATCCCGCGGCGCAGATGTTCGGCACGAAATTGCATCCGCGGCCGGAAGGAATTGCGTTTGAGGTGCGCGAGCGGGATAGCGATGCGCGCGCCACGGTCGAATTGCGCGTGCCGGGGCGCCACAATGTGCAGAATGCGCTGGCCGCTCTGGCAGCTGCACGCGTCTGCGGCGTGTCGCTCGAGGAAGCGGCGCAATCGCTTGCGGGATTTTCGGGCCTGCGGCGGCGCTTCGAAATCGTCGGCTCCGCGCACGGCGTCACGATCATCGACGATTTCGCCCACAATCCCGACAAGATCGCCGCCACTCTCGCCACCGCGCATGATTTTCCGGGGCGGCTGCTTCTGCTCTTTCAGCCGCATGGCTTCGGCCCGCTCCGGCTGATGAAGGATCAGCTCATCGATGCGTTTGCAAGGGGGATGCGCGAAGGCGATGTGCTGATCATGCCGGACCCGGCATATTTCGGCGGCACCACGGAACGCAGCGTCACGAGCGCCGACATCGTCGAAGGCGTCGCCGCGCGCGGACACGTGGCCCATGCGATATCCGATCGCGCGGCCTGCGGAGATGCCCTGGTTGCTGAAGCGCGGCCCGGCGACCGGATCATCATCATGGGCGCCCGCGACGACACGCTCGCAACCTTCGCCGCAGATGTCCTGCGCGCGATCGAACGGCGCGTTCGATGAGAGTTTGCGAACGGAACGAACGATGATTTTACCGCCCCTTGTGGGGAGGTCGAAAAACGCACTTCGCGTTTTTCGGGTAGCCGATTGCCTGAGCGTGCTTGGGTTTTATCGGCGGAAAGATGCTAGGGTCGTGCTTGTAGGGATGGCGTTCGCGGAGTGTTGCCATGGCTTCAAAACCTTCATCTGACGATCAATACAGCGACGCTGAGACTGCGAAGCGGCTGGAATTGGGATTGCGCCTCTCACTCAACGCCGCCGCCAGCCAAGAAGGCGACACTGAGTCGCCCCCCCGGGCCGTCCGAAAGGTCAAGAAATAAACCTCAAATCCACGGAATTGCTCGCGGCGGATGGATGATCGACGCAAAGACCGACTAAATGAGCCTCACGTCAGGCCACTGATGGAGCTTGTTTGCTCGATTCGCGCTCGCGGTCTTGCAGTTCCCAATGTTGATCCTGACGACGGTGGCACAAACGCCCGTGTTTTATTTCTTCTCGAAACCCCCGGGCCGCGCGCCGTCAACTCTAACTTTGTGTCTTGCTCCAACGATGATCCTTCCGCGAGGAATATGAAAGCGGAGTTGGAATGCGCGGGGCTTTCGCGGCGTGAAGTTGTCCTATGGAACGTTGTCCCGCATTGCGTGAGTACGCAAGACAAGAATGCCAATGCTACGATGGCTCAAATCAAGGAATCTGTTCCCGATACCCAAGAGTTCATCGCGAGGCTTCCGGCACTGAAAGCGATTGTGTTTTGCGGCCGTCGTGCGCAGCGTGCACGGATGTTTTTAACTATTCCTTCCGACATCGAGCTATTCGAGACCTATCACACAGGGGCGATGGCCTATAATCACGCTGAGTACCGCGATCACATTCAGCGGACATTCAGGGGTGTGAGAAATCACCTCAGCTGACGTTGCCCTAGATTCGCGGCAACGTAGTCAGCTAGCTACTTTCCCCCTTTTTTCTGCAGCTGCGCGCGCAATTGGGCGAGCGGGCCCGTTTTCAGCTTTGTCCATGACGCCAGCTGCGTGGCCAGCTGCGCGTGCAGGCCTGCATAGGTCGTGGTCTCCTGCAGGGTGGGAGCGGTGTCGGCGTCTTCGAGCAGGTTTGCGAAATTGTAGATCTGTTCGTTCAGCATGTCGGGGAAGTTGAGATTTCCTTCCGTGCTCTTGATCTTCACCTGCATCAGCTGTTCCTCGATTGCGGTCGCAGATTTCGCGATCCCGTCGCCCTGCGCGAGCAGCGCCGGCGCGCCCTGCTTCTTGTGCAGGTCGGCTATCATCGTCTTGGCATCGCGGATGTCGTTGACCGCGCGATGCAGCGCGTCCTGGTCGTGATAGACCTGCATCGACAGCGCAAATTTCTGGCCGAGGCCTTGTTGACCGCCATGCACGCGCGGATCGAGCGCGAGTTCGAGCGGCGCACTTTGACTTTTGCCCGCGAGCGTAAACCTGACCGTGTAGCGCCCGGGTGCCGCGATCGGTCCGCGCGGCGGCAAGCCGACGTAGAACGCGCCAGGAATCTGCACCGGGTCGTCATAGCGCAGGTTCCACACGAAGCGGTTCATCCCCGCCGCCGCGGGCAGCGTGTTGGTCGGATGAATCATGTCGGGCCATTCCGGGGGCTGTTCCGCCTTCTTTGCTGTTTTGCTGGAAAGATGGCGCACGAGCTTGCCCTGCGAGTCGAGGATATCGATCATGACCTCGCCCGCGGGCTTCGCGTTCAGATAATAGTCGATCAGGGCGCCGGCCGGCGGATTCTCGCCGACGGGAGGCCGCATGTCGACCGCATCAGGGTAGTAGAGCCGCCAGGCTTTCTGCGGTGTGTAGAGGAGCGCGTCCGCCTTCGCGGAATCGGGACCAACCTGGCGTAGCGGCGTGATGTCGTCGAGAATCCAGAACGCGCGCCCGTGCGTGGCAACGACGAGATCGTCATTCTTGATCACCAGATCGTGCAGGGGAGACGGCGGGAGGTTGAGCTGGAGGCTCTGCCAATGCGCGCCATCGTCGAAGGAGACGAAGGCGCCCGTCTCCGTCGCCGCAAAGAGAAGCCCGCGCTTTGCCGGATCTTCCCGCACCGCATGCACGACGGCGCCCGAAGGCAGGCCACGGTCGAGTCGCGACCACGTCTTGCCGCCATCGGCTGTCTTGTAGATGTAGGGACGGATGTCATCGAGCTTGTGCCGGTCGACCGCGACATAGGCCATGCCGGGATCGAAATGCGACGGCTCGATCATGCTGATCGTGCTCCATTGGGGCATGTCCGGTGGCGTGACATTCGTCCAATGACCGCCGTCGTCCGCAGTGGTCTGGATCAGTCCGTCATCCGTTCCCGCCCACAGCAGGCCGCGCTTGAGCGGCGATTCGGCGAGCGCGAATACCGTGTCGTAATATTCGACACTGGTGATGTCCTTGGTGATCGGTCCGCCGGAAGGTCCTTCCTTCGACTTGTCGGCGCGTGTGAGATCGCCGCTGATGGCCGTCCAGCTGTTGCCGTCATCCGTGGAGCGATAGACGCGTTCCATGCCCGTATAGAGCGTGTCGGGATTATGGGGCGACATCATCAGCGGCGACGTCCAGTTGAAGCGGTGCTCGAGATCGGCAGCCGCGCGCCCCGATGCGTCGAACGGCCACACGGAAATGATCCGGCCCTGGGCGGTGCGCTTGTCCCAGCGCACGATGAAGTTCTCAGAATTCGAGTAGACGATGTTGGAATCGCGTGGATCGGGAATGACAAACCCGCATTCGCCTCCGCCTACGTCATACCAGTCGCGGGCGATGATCGCGCCTTCGTCGTCCCGGCTCGCAATGGCGATGCTCGAATTGTCCTGCTGCGAACCGTAGACGTGATAGGGAAAATCATTGTCGACGGCGACGTGATAGAACTGCGCAGTCGGCTGGTTGTCCTGCGTGGTCCAGGACTTGCC